>ERZ1046876.257-NODE-257-length-42940-cov-5.735665_pt1 | contig 42940 bp, 31 predicted proteins | sample MGYA00383094_ERZ1046876 | MGnify/ENA primary metagenome ERZ1046876 (study PRJEB29581, sample SAMEA5548364) | metagenome | biome: marine; feature: coastal; material: water | depth 50 m | study: Short-term variability in the microbial, nano- and picoplankton...
ACCGAGATGCTTAACATTGTGAAAATTAACTGCTCCACTTGTGATAGATTTACTGTCTGAATTATTAATGGAAAGAGCACCATTTTGACTTCTTAGCATTACATCAGCCGTGGAAGGAAAGGAGGTATTTTTAATATGTATAGTTTTAGATTCCATGTATATATCATCGATGCTTCCAGAAAAATTCAACCGGTCGATATTTATCAATTCATTTGCATAAAGGTAGACATTGTCTGGGTCAGAATTCGCACCGTTTGCAGTTCCAACGGTGAATGTCGATCCATTAGTTATATTCATTGTACCTAATGAGCCAACGGCAAGATTGCCACCTGTTGAAATGCTTGTGTTAACAAGGTACATGCTATCGCTGCCTGTGTCGCCAGATCCAATTCCTAGATTGGATCCTGTATACTCAATGTTGGTGTTTTTGATGAAAACATCATCTGCTGCACCCAGGACTAAGGCGTGATCTTCAACTGTGTTTGTGTTAGTAAACTTGATGTTTCCAGCAGACTTTAAATCTTTTGCAGCCCCTATAATAAGCACTTTACGATCTGCAGTGGATGCAGCTTTAGAAAGTTCGTTACTCACATCAATAGTAGATTCGCTTCCTTCTTGACCAAGAGTCAGGGTAGAACCAGCTTTAAGCATTACATTCGATAAAGGAACATTGAGCACGCTTGATGGGGTGTCTTCAGTCGAGAATGATCTTGAACCTGTTAGTGTTGAAAGAAATCCGAGATAGTCACTTGTTGAATTTTGAACTAGTGAAGATAGTGTAGAATCTCCTGTGTACGAGTAGTTTGCCCCCAAGACATTACTGGCGAGATTTTCCCCATTCGAACCTAACGCACCGTATGCAGAGAGTAAGCGAATGAATGCTGTATTGTAACCAGTTGCTGATAAACTCGCTACCGAAATAGTTGATGCTGGCAATGTGGTGGTGAGGACCCTGTCAGTCAGAACCGTGGATGCCAATGTGAGTGCACTAGTAAATTGAGAGTCTTTAGAATAGGTCGTTGGATATCTTGAAAGGGCAAGCAACTCAGCGTCGTTAATGAGCAGCAATGGGTCTGCAACTTGGTCAGCATGCTGTGCTTTGGCGGCGGCTAAGGTATCTTCTAGTGATTTTCCTTCGTGTTCAGGATCTCTGAGGAAATCACCATAGAGTTTTGCATCGTCAAGAGAGTGACCCTTCCTGAGTAAATCACCGTGTTCTTTGGCATCATGAATGCCAATACCAGTGACTAATAAATCGTGGTGCTCTTTAAAATCTTTAATGCTTCCACCGCTTTTGAGCGACTCGGTGTATTTATCTTTCAATGTATCAAGACCGCCATCTAAGGCTTTTAGTGACTCATGGGTGTACCCAAGCTTGTGAATTGCGATGTGTAATACTCGAAGCTTGTGATTAGCTTGTGCAGACTTTGGGGCTCCTTTACTCGGTGCTGAAACAGAACCTGTTGATGATGCAGCAGCTGCATCATCGCCCTCTTGACCGAATATGAGAGTGCTGGAGAGAACCAAAGAGAGGGAAGTAATTAAGTATTTGGAGAATTTCATGGTAGGATTGTTTCTAAATTGTTTTTAATCTATGAAAAATTTTAATTCCAACAAGCTTTTTCTGTGAGAATTCAAAAAATACAAGTAGAATAGTGTATGATGTTTTTAAAATATTCGTGGTGCCGAGGGCGAGATTTGAACTCGCACATCTTTGCAGATACTAGATTCTGAGTCTAGCGCGTCTACCAATTCCGCCACCCCGGCAATCGATTAATCTTAAACTACATAAAAGAAATTAATGCGAGTAAATAATCAGCTGAATAATTTACTAATGGAGCGATTTCGTTTACCATTCGCTTGTCTTTCCAGAAATGAGTCCTGTTTGGGTGTGTCTTCTTCCTCAAGCAACTCAGCAGGATCAAACACATGAGATATCCGTCTTGGAGTGTGAGCCAAGATTTGATTGATCGGTGGCTCTTTTTTTGCACTCAAAATATAGGTTTCCATTGGGTAGCGCATTGTTTTGTACTTTTCAATAAGCTGTGAAACAAGGGCACCATTTTTGTTGGTCCGGTTGGAAAAACAAATAGCGTCTGAAAAATGAGCAGCCCCGTCGATCCATGAAGTAAAATTATCCGGTCCAATGAGATGAGAGTCGATGAAGGATAATATCCTGCATAAATTGAGTTGTGGATTTTTATTCAACAATGCAAGGCTAGCCTCGATTTGGTCAGCAAGATCAAGTTCATTGGATAAAAAAAGAAACCATTCATGTGCAACTAATTGTTTGGGGTTTTCAATTTGAATTTCTTCACCCTGCATGCACCATGTAAGAAATGGAAGATTGGAAGAGGGCTCACTGCCGGGTAATAAGCAGAGGGAGACTTGATTTTCCTGATCTTTATTGAGACCTAACGAAAGAATGTTTTCTGCACCAGAGTTTGGCGTTCTGATAATTATATATAATTGACCTTCCATGATCCGGTTACAACTCGTTAAAAGATTCGCACTGTGCTGAATGACGCATTTTATGATCGATTAGCACAAGGGCGGTCATTGCTTCGATAATGGGGACAGCTCTGGGCAAAACACAGGGATCATGCCTTCCCCTACCCATTAATTCTGTTTCATTGCCGTCTTGGTCCACGGTCTTTTGCATTTGGAGGACAGTCGCTGTGGGCTTAAAGGCAACACGAAAAAAAAGTTCCTCTCCGTTAGATATTCCACCTTGTACCCCTCCAGAGTTATTAGTTTTCGTGGAAACTTGACCATCTCGACTTTCAAATAAGTCGTTGTGCTCGGAGCCTTTGAGCAGAGTTCCTTCAAACCCACTTCCAATTTCAAATGCTTTGGTGGCAGGAAGAGATAGCATTGCTTTGGCTAAATCCGCTTCAATCCGATCAAATACAGGTGCACCTAAGCCAACGGGTAACCCATTTACTCGGCAACGGATTGAACCGCCAACCGAATCACCCGCCTTCTTTACTTCTAAAATTCGGCTTTCCATCAATTTGGCACTTCCGGGATCAGGGCATCGGGTGGGGGAAGCTTCTACATCCTCCAAACTAGGCGGTGTATCAAGTGGTGGGCATTGGATGTCATGAATTCGTTCAACATAAGTAGAGATCGAAACATTCATGACTGTTAATAGTTTTTGAGCAATGGCACCGGCTGCGACCCTGGCTATGGTTTCACGGGCTGAGGAGCGCCCTCCGCCTTCGTGGTTTCGGAAGCCGAACTTTTTTTGATAGGTAAAGTCTGCATGGGAGGGGCGAAACTTTTCTTTCATTTCGTCATAAGCTTGAGGGCGTGCATCTTTGTTCCTTACAAGCATGGCAATAGGAGTACCTAAGGTTTTTCCCTCGAAGACGCCCGATAAAATTTCAATTTGATCAGCTTCGTCTCGTGGTGTGGTAAGTTTACTTTGTCCGGGTTTGCGACGATCAAGGAATGGTTGAATATCTAACTCCGATAGGGGCAGGCGGGGAGGGCACCCATCGACAACGACCCCTATACCGCCTCCGTGACTTTCTCCCCAAGAGGATATTCTAAACAAATTTCCAAACGAATTGCCCATTTAATTTAATATTTTAAATTCTGCTCAATAAGGCAAAACAATTTCCCACAGAATAGAGGCTTCTTTTTTCATTTTGTAACCTGTGCCTACAATCGTGTGGAATATATTTGCAAGAGGTAAAAAGTTTTCTAACATGATGAGCTTAAGGTCGGGTCCCATGCGACGCATCTCGAACGAACCCCGTCAGGTCCGGAAGGAAGCAGCGGTAGTTATGAGAAGTGTGTGCTGTGGGGTGCCTGGCCTTTTTTTGGTTTGCTTACAAAAAGTACAAATTTTACTTCTTTGTCTTGCCTGTGTATCTGTAAGTAAACATTGATAATGGAAGTGATAAAGTCATCATATCAAGTAATAGCTCGTCGTTGGAGACCGAAACAATTTTCTGAATTGGTTGGGCAAGACCATGTGGTACGCACTCTCGGTAATGCAATTGAGATGGACCGTATCGCTCATGCATATCTTTTTGTCGGACCAAGGGGAACGGGGAAAACTACATCAGCCCGCCTTTTTGCAAAGTCTTTGAACTGGGAAGATGGGCCCTCTTTGGATGTGCCATCAGATTCTGAAATTGGTCAGTCAATCATGGAGGGAAGATGTTTGGATGTGATTGAAATTGATGGAGCTTCCAATAACTCAGTGGATCAGGTGCGTGATTTACGAGATGAGTGTCAGTATGCACCCGCTCAATGCCGATTTAAGATATATGTTATTGATGAAGTGCATATGTTGAGCCAGGCGGCTTTCAATGCCTTACTTAAAACGCTTGAGGAACCCCCCTCTCATGTGAAATTTGTTTTTGCAACTACGGAAGCTAATAAAGTACTCCCCACAATTGTTTCGAGGTGCCAGCGCTTTGAGTTTCGTTCTATACCCGTAGATTTAATTGTTAGTAAGCTCCAAGAGATTTGTGATAAAGAGGAAATTACAGTTGAACCAAAAGCTTTGCAGGCTGTTGCCCGAATGGCTCAAGGAGGTATGCGAGATGCGCAAAGTATTTTGGATCAGTTAATTTCCTTTTGTGGTACCCAAATATCGCAATCAAATGTGTTAGATGTGTATGGACTTGTTTCTCGTTTGCGCATTGAAAAGCTGGGCGATCATATACTGCACGGCAAATATGATTTGATTTTAGAAGAAGCGGATGCTTTTGCCCATGAAGGCGTTGATTTTTACAGAGCGTTGCTAGACTTAGCTGATTATATAAGAGAATTTCTGGTCGAAAGCATGAAAGCCGATAAAGGTTCATATCCTGAGCAAGCAGTCCGCGTGTTGGATGCATTGAAAGCGGGTGAAGCCCTGGTACGCTCTGGTTTATCCGAAAAAACAAATTTTGAAGTAACTTTACTTCGAGCAGTGGAAGCAGGTAAGTCACGTTCCATCGACCGGGTTATACGGGAAATCTCTGGGCTTGTCTCTGAGGATATTAAAAAAAAAAGTACTCAAGCTAGGGTAAAGTCAGTTCAATCTCCAAATAAGCCTTCTGTTCCCAAGGATGAAGCTTCCGAAGAAAGTGTAAGCAGATCTGTTTATGATACCCCTTCTGATCATGTAAAACCAGAGGGCTTGGTTGTCGAGGAACCCGATAAGAAGTCCCAGGTGTTACCCGAGAAAGTCGAAATGCAAGAGGTGGAAAAGGTTGAGCCTAAAAATGAGAATAACCTAACGAGTGAGGCAGCCAAGGCAGAAGAACCCGAGTCAAAACGGAGAGTGAAAGACCAAAAATTAATTGATGAAAGAACTGCTGCTCTGCCTGATGGGGTGCGTCGAGTTTTAAAAGATAAATTTCGCGCAGATTTTGTTTCAATCGAAAAAATTGATCCAAATCTTTTAATTTAAATTATATTTTTAAAAAAAACCTCATTCAGCTTGGGTGAGAAATGAGACTGCATCAGATTTGATCCAACCTTTTTTATCATCGCCTAAGCTTTGAACTAAAAACCATTTTTGTCCGCTTAAACTTTTATGGGACTGCAGAAATGAATTGTTAGAAAGGTTAAGCCAAAGGCTTTCTCCGGGATTGACATAGGTGTTAGCTGAGCTTCCGGAGCCAGCAAACCTGCGAAGTGGAATGTTTTGCGTGGCATTGTTTTCGTTTTCATTAGTTTCAATAACGATTACTTCCTTGGAAAGTAATCGTTTATTTTTTGTCGATGTGTATACCCCCCAAAGTAAAAAACAAAGAAGAAGGCACCAAATAAAAATAGGAAAAATAAACCTCTTTCGGTTCCACCCCTGAAAATATAAAAAGGCTAAGGCTAAGGCTCCTATCCAGAAAGAAGTAGCAAGTAAAATTATCCATAAATCAATCGAACTAGAGCCTAGGTAGGTTGAGAAATCTGTTTTTCGTAGATTTACCCCTGCTGTTTCCAGTGCAAAATTCAGATTTTCCTTAAACGCCCGATTACTCGGCTCTAGCAGTAAGGCTCTTCTGTAATTAAGTACGGCTTTACCATATTTCTCTGTTTTGAAATATAGGTTAGCGAGATTTCCATGAAGGTTGGGGGATTTACTGATTTTGGAAGCCTCTTCATAGAGATCAATCGCGGTTAGTAAATCCCCTGTGGCCTCAGCCCGAACTGCATCGTAAAATAATTTGTCCTTTGAGCTAGAAATCAAACTTTTGGGAAAAACGGAACAAATAATTACTAGGGTTAAAAAAAAATGTGTCATTTTAACTTTTTAATGATTTTCAAAGCCTGCCTGAATTCATCTTTAAGGTTGAGAGTTTTTTGGTCAACCCCGGCAAACTCATAATCGTCGAATTTAACCAGTAAAAGCCTAACTGTTGATATCAAATCTTTTTCTTTATTTACTTTCTCCAGGAGCCCTATCAGTTCTTCACTCGATAGTGAGTATGGGTTGGGATGAGATTGGAGCAGACCCACTTTGAATTGTATAATAGAACGATAACAGCGAAAGAACTTTTTGGAGTCGTTAAATGACAAATATTTTTTCAAATCCCTAAGCAATGCATCTTCTTGCTTTTTATGACTTTTTACTCCCCTGTACCTTTTTTTAAATCCGATAAATAGAAGCAATCCAAATGTAGAAAGGGGAATGATTTGGAATACCCAAAAGGTAAAGGATTGTAGCAAGCTACGGGAAATAAAAGTTTTTTTCCAAACACCTGGTTCACTTTCGGTCTGAAAAAGATCTTTGGTTGTATACCTTTGAGAGGAATGATCATCTTCATCTACCGGTGTCGTATCTCCTGGGTCTACCCATTTTTCTCCAGGGTCTACACGTAAGGGGTGCTCAACTGAGCTTATGGATTGGTAGTTTTCAAGCACAGGATCGAAATATGAGAAGTGCAGTAGAGGAATCTGTAAAAGTCCGGGACTAAGCGGAGTTATTACATATTCAAAATTTTGCGTACCTTCGAACTTGGTTTGCATGTTTCCTTCAAATGAAAAGGCAGGAGGACCAATCTTGAAATCCTTATTTTTCTCAAATGAGGGAGCTGGCATAGATGTGAAATTTCCTTTTCCTGAAATAGAAAATGTCAACCTTACCGGATCACCCAAAGAAACATGGTCACGATCAACCATAGAGCTTACATTAAATGCACCAATAGCCCCCCTGAATTGTTGTGGTCTTCCAAGTGTAGGTAAGGGGCGAACTTCAATCGCTTTACTATCTGAAGAGACTTTGAGGGACTCTTCTCTACCGAACCCAAAAAAGGGGTCGTTGAAAAATGGGCTATTAAATGGAGTGCTTCTTTTGTTATTGGTTCTTATACGAACATTGGAATGGTAGGACAAGGAATGTCGTCCTGAAGTAGTAGAGGTCAGGCCAATTTTCCAGGAGTAGGTTGTGTAATTCTTGCCGTACTTTACAACATTTCTTTTTTCAGTGGGTTGGCCTAATTCAGTGGCTGAAAAAGCTTCACTTTTTTTGACGGGGGCGTTTTCGATTCTGGTGAAGGGCATGCGGTCCCAAAGAAATAAACCAACATTAGAAACAACAGTTTCACCCTCATAAATGTAATCTCGAGGCATGGAGAATTGGATGAAAGCAGCTTGTTTGAGATCTTCTTGTTGTTGGATTTGTTTCTGTTGGTTTACGATATCTTGCTGGGTGGGAGCAAGAACTCTAAGCGTAGCTGCTGGAACAGTGTGGGTTTTACCATCGATTATAATCGGCCATGAAGGGATGGTAAATGTACCTGTTTGGGTGGGCCGAGTGGAGAAACTCAACTCAAGCTTTATGGCCGTAACGCCATTAATGAGACTTACTTTACGAAATGTTTTTGGATTATTAGAAATTTCTAAACCGGGAACATTAGGGATAGATCCTTTGGGCGAGTTTTGGGAACCTTGGATAATAACTTTGTAGGCACAACTATTACTCAAAGTTACCGCAGATGGTTCAAAGTATGATTCGAATTGAACTTTTGGCTGTTGCCCGAAGGATAGAGCATGCATGCTCACCATAAAGATCCAGTATACGAGGGGCTTACGGCACAAAGAGCGGAGGAGTAGATTCATCTAATAGTCTCTCCCATTTTTCAAAATTCCAGCGGGGGGTAAAGTTTGTTCAAGAGGCTCACTTTTTGATTCAGTTTCTTGAAGAAGCCTTTCATAGAGGGCATTTATTTCTTGTGGAACTTGCTCCATCTGTGATTCGCTTTCTTCATCTTCTTCTGTATCTTGAGCCTCTGGGTCTGCTTGTTCCTGTGAAGCAGCTTGCGGTTGACCTTGTTGATTTGATTTATCGTAAACTCCAAAGTCGAGATCGTCTGACTGAGATCCAAAATCAACCCAAGTCAGGTAAGCTTTTCTTTGTTCGATAGGGTATGTTATATTGGCATCGGGGTTTTCCAGCGAAATGTGTACTGCATGTTGACCAGGAGGTACAGGAAAATGAAACCTCCCGTCTTGGGAGGGTTTGAATGTAGTTTCATTTTCATCCAGTTGAAAGTTTCCATTAGTATCAAGGAAAACTGAAGCAGCAGAATAACCGCTTTCATTGGCGTCTTTGTGACCATTAGCATTCTCATCCGCCCAAATTTCACCTTTTACGGTCGGAGCAGTACGGTAGGGAATTAGCAAAGAGTAGGATCCAGCTTTATCGAAATTCAAAAGATGGTTTCTTACCATTGATGAGTTGAGTGGGGGCGGAGGAGCGGCGAAGAGAGGAACCAAAAAGCTATTTTGAGTATGATTCTGATCTGAGAGTTTTGAAGCAATCGTGATATTTGTGGGATAAATCCCAGAAATCCATTCAAATACAAAGTTTCCCTCTTGGTCGGTTGGTATCTGAGGTTCTGTGGTTGCATTTAGATCACCATTGTTATCTTTATCCCAAAAAATTATTCCTCTCAGCCCGGGCTCATTTTTTTGGATTATGCCATCCCCATTTATATCCTTCCATATTGTGCCTTTGATTAAGCAAACAAAAGACTGGATTCTTTTTTCGATCTGTTCCTTGAGCGAAATGAGATTTAAGGACGCTTTTTCATTCCCATTTAGTTCATAGGCAGACTCGTAAAAGCCCAAGGCTTTTTCCCAAGCTTTTCTAGCTTCTGATACATTTTGTCGATCCAAATGAAAATTAGTTTTTTCGTAATAAATATTTCCTAGTGAGTTCAGTGCGATTGACTGAAGGCTTGGATCATCTACCGACGAGTCCAAGGAAGACTCGAGAAACCTTTCGGCAATTTCCAAAGACTCTCCTTCGAGGTGAGCAAGACCTGTGTTTAAAAAAAGCCTGGGATCAATTTCCTTACCCGAGCTTGTGGATGCATTAATTTCAAGTTCATAAAACTGGGCCGCTTGGGCCGCATTCCCTTGCCTTATTTCTTCCTCCGCTCTTTCAATATTGTCCCTCTTGAAGCAACCGAAGAAGAGAAAGAAAGGAAGAACTTTCAAAGCTAACCTGTTTCCATATTTTTTGGCGTTAGGCACAAGGGTCTCTAAGAATAGCAAAAGAAGAACAAGCAGTACAAAAGGTTGGAATCTTTCGATCGGTAAGTTTGTTGATAATTGTTCTTTTTTTCTCTTTTGGCCAATATTTTGTAGAATTTCAAATGCTTTGGCTAAACCTTCTCCCGTTGGGCCAAGATGAAAGTATCTCCCATTGGTTTCTTTCGCTATTTTTTGAAGGGACCCAGGATCCATTTTTGTAACAATTAATTCCCCATTCCTATCTTTAAGGAAATTTTTAGCAGGCATATGGAATGGATCTGTTGGGATAAAAGAACCTTCGGGTGAACCCACACCAATGGTATAAATTTTGATTCCTTCTGCTTGTGCTTTTTTGGCCCTCTTTAACCCTTCACCTTCTAAGTCTTCTCCATCTGAAAGAAGAATTAAGAATCGATCATTGTCGTCTGTAGCAAATGATCTGGAGGCTTCTTCAATGGGTAACGCTAAATTGGTGCCAGGAGTTTTGATGATACCGGCGTCAAGGTCTTCTAAGGTTTTGAGAAAAGCTTGGTGATCTAGGGTCAGAGGGCATTGTAAAAAAGATGATCCAGAAAAAGCAATAAGTCCGAGCCTGTCACTTTTTACTTTTTCTAACAAGTTCTGGATTCCAAGCTTAACTCGTTCGAGCCTATTTGGCTTAACATCCCTCGAAAGCATACTTTTAGACACATCCACAGCAATCAAAATGTCTATACCGCGTGGTGTCGCAAGTCGTTGTTTTGTTCCCCACTGAGGTCTTGATAAAGCAATAAATGAAAATACCAAAGCGAGCATAATCAACAATAGCTTTATGTTGCGTCGTATGGGAGACAACAGAGGGACTAGCTTTTTTAAATGATTTTGAGCGATAAGAGTCTGAAGTTTTTTCTGCTTTGCTCTTTCGGAAAAACGAAAGAGGAGCAAAGCGAGCAAGACGATAACCGCTCCCCCATAAAGAATTTCTTTATCGGCCAACATTTTAAGGGATTTTCATTAGCAAGGTTTTAGCCAAAACGAATTCCATCAAAAGGAAGAGGATGGCAAGTACGAGAGGCCACTGAAAAAGATCATCAAACAGGGCGTTCACATGAATTTTAACATCGGTTTTTTCAAGCCTATCAATTTCGTCATAAATCAAACGAAGAGATTCCCTGTCCTTGGCTTCAAAGTAGCGAGCTTCAGTCTTGGATGAAATCTTTTTTAATATTTCTTTATCCACAGGATAATCAGCGACCTGCACTACCGGTCTGCCATTACTGTATCTCATTAGGTCTTTTGTGGATGGATCAAATAGGTAAGTTTTGGTTCGACTGTTTGTCCCAATGGCAATGGTGTAAATTTTGATTTCATCCTGCAGGGCACCTTCTGCAAATACAAGGGGACTATGTTGTGGTGCAGGCTCATCTTTTCCATCCGTTAACAGAATTAGGATTTTTGATTTTGATTCCAAGGGTCTCAAGCGGTTGATCCCCTCGGCGAGGGCTGAACCTATATTCGTACCGGTCTGGTGGGTTAATCCGACCCGAAGGCGGGCGAGGTTTTTTTGTAAATGCTCTTTGTCTAGAGTTAATGCACTGACCAGATAAGGGTTCACAGAAAAAGCAACAACGCCAATGCGGTCATATATTCTTTTTTTGATAAAGTCTTGAAGCACACCTTTAACTACATCTAAGCGCGTAACTTCACCGATTTCTGAATCGCTCATATCTAAGGCAAGCATAGAAGCCGAGAGATCGACTGCTAAAACAATATCAACTCCACTGGATTCAATGGTCTCTGTGCTCTGATCAAGTTGAGGGCGTGCGATTGAAAGAACCAGGAAAAAAAGACAGGAGTAGCGAAAGAACTTTAGTATCCATAAAAATCGCTTTCTACCTGCATGCTTGATTGACTCAATTTTAGAAAGACTGGAAAAACGAATGGCTGGAGAGTTCGAACCTCTTTTACTACGAATCCAAATTAAGATTGGGATTACCAAAAGTAGAAACAGCCAATAAGGTTCAGCAAAGTGTAGGTTTTGCAACGCTGAAAAAATCATTTTGATTGAGGGTTTACCTTATTTTTTAAATCCGAATCTCTTTTTTCTTTTTCAAGCTTTTGCTTGGTATCTTTTACGAAATGGAGAGCCACCTGAACTAATTGCTTAGTTGTTTCATCTGTAACCTGTTTCTTTGAGTATTTGATTTGGTCCCCTTGATGAATGAAATCCTGCAGTGTTTCTTCATACCTATTTTTAAAAAAGGAATGACTTGCAATCTCCTTCATAAATTCTTCCCCGGTTAATTCCATAGCCGGTAAATTAAAAAGCCTCTCTACGTAAATCCGCAGGATTTCAGACAATCTAAAAACCAGAGGTTTTGGGGCGATTGAATTCATTCTTTGTAAGTCAGCAATCGCTTGCATAGCATCTTCGTATGGGTCCGAGGGGGCGTCTTCTACTTTTACATCCACTTTTTCTTTTTTCTTCTTTAAAAAATACCATATTGTAGACCCCGCTAAAATTACAGCAAAGACTGCTAGGATAGAAATTAAGTTTTCTTTAAAAATTTCATTAAAAGACTTGAAGATCGGGAGCGGAGCATCTTTTTCAATGTTTTCGTCCAGTAAATAATCTGCACTGGTTCGGGCAATGGAGGCAATCAACATTATCGGTTCCTCCTGTTTTTTCTCATTTGAAAAAATTCTTTAAGAATTTTCACGAAATCTGATTCAGTAGAGAATGAGAACATATCAATCCCACGCCTTTTGAGTCTCTGTTCAAAACGGGTTCGGCTTTCGCTGGATAACTTTGTGAATTCTTGGGTGAAACCTTCACTGCTTGTGTCGACCAAAATAGTTTCTCCGGTTTCGGCATCTTCTAGGTGCATGATCCCAAGAGAAGGGAATGATTTTTCGAAACGGTCAAACACATGACCACAAATCAAATCGTGTTTTCTTCGAGTAGAGGCAATTTCCTTGAAAAATAGATCTTCTGCCTGTTGTTTTCCATTTTGGTATTCTGGAATGATAAAGTCTGAGAGAAGGAAGACAACGGCTCGCCTGCGCAATACATGATTTATAAACCTGAGCCCACCATTGATATCGGTGCCCACATTTTTATTTTGGTGAAATAGGATCTCGCGTAAGATACGAAGTACATGCTTTTGTCCCTTGGCAGGTGGAAGGTAAATCTCCACCTCATTGGAAAAAAGAAGAAGGCTTACTTTATCGCCGTTCCGGTTTGCCGCGAATGCAAGCAACGCACCCAATTCTGCAAGTCTCTCTCTTTTGCTTCTTTTCTTCGATCCAAAGGATCCGCTTTCACTGATATCAATCGCCAATAAAATCGTGAGTTCTCTTTCTTCCCGAAATTGCTTAACAAAGGGAAGACCCATCTTGGCAGTAACATTCCAATCAATCGATCTCACTTCATCACCCGGTTGATATTCCCGAACTTCTTCGAAATCAATCCCTTGCCCTTTAAATGCACTGTGGTAAGAGCCTGCCAAAGCTTCTGAAACAAGTCGGTTTGATCGAATTTCTATTTGCCTGACTTGCTTCAGGATATTTCTGGTAAAATCTTGATCCGAATCATCCATAAGTCTTGACCTACGCTAAAGGATAATGAGCTTGCTCAGGGGACAGGAACTGTTTCGAAGATCTTTTTTATGATATCATCACTTGAAATATCTTCCGCTTCGGCCTCATAGCTTACAATAATGCGGTGTCGGAGTACATCGAAACCAATGTCTTTAATATCCTGAGGTGTGACAAAACTTCTTCCTTGCATGAAGGCATGTGCTTTGGAGGCAAGTGCGAGGCTGATTGTGGCCCGAGGAGATGCACCAAACCGTATAAACGCACCCAACTCGGATGCACCAAATTGATCGGGGTTTCGGGTGGACTGGACTACATCAACTAGGTAGCCCTTTAATTTGTCATCAAGATAGATTTGATCAACAGATTTACGGGAATTAAAGATTGTTTCTGCATCCACAACAGGACTAACATTATGACGGACGGAAACATTTGCATTAGATTCTAGAATTTTTAATTCTTCAGCTTTGCTTGGATAGTCTACAACTAGTTTAAACATGAAGCGATCCATCTGAGCCTCAGGTAGAGGGTAGGTTCCTTCTTGATCAATTGGGTTTTCTGTAGCCAGCACCAGGAAGGGCTTGGGCAGCATGAAAGTTTCATCACCGATAGTTACCTGCCTTTCCTGCATACCTTCCAGTAGAGCGCTTTGTACCTTAGCGGGAGCACGGTTAATTTCATCCGCCAAAAGAAGATTCGTAAAAATAGGCCCTTTTTTAGTGGTGAACTCTCCCTGATTGGGGCTGTAGATTAGCGTGCCCACCACATCAGCCGGTAGAAGGTCTGGGGTAAATTGTATGCGCTTAAAATCAGCCCGAATGCATTGAGATAGGGTTTTTACTGCTAGGGTTTTAGCAAGACCAGGTACAACTTCTAACAGTACATGGCCGTTGGCGAGAAGACCAAGAATTAAACGGTCTATTAGGTATTTTTGACCAATAATGACTCTGCCAATCTCTTGCCGTAGAAGTTCGACCCAAGCGGCTTCGTTTCGTATTTTTTCCTGAGTTTCTGGTGCAGGAGGAGTAGATATGTTTTCATCGATCATAATTTAAATAACAGGACATACAGCGTAAACAATCAAAGGATTTGTCCAAGATAAATCCGAATGTAATAAATCCCGTTACTTTTCTTCTTGCCGATAACTATATGAAGTAGATTGAATGTGTTATCTTTTAATAGCACAAAATAATAAATAGAATGAAGTTTAGCAAAGAATCCCAAAATACTTTTTTATTTTTGCTGATTATCCCCTTCGTCTGGGTGGCCCTTAATCATTTTGGTTACATAGATTTTTTGAAAATGAAGTCACTTGACTGGAGGCTTCAATTTCGGGGGGAAATTGAGCAGCAAGCTGATAGTCTAGAAGGAGACATGGTTCAAGTGGATGAGAATAAATCTCTGCCACGCATTCCGAAGGTCACCTATGTTAATTTCGATGCCTCTACTCTTGCAATGGATGGAGTCGGGGAAAGACCATGGGATAGAGCATTCTTTCGTGATACAGCCCTTGCTTTGATTGAACGAGGAAAGGCCCGAGTCTTGGGTTTCGACTTTGGCTTTACTCCGAAAAGTATGTCAAAGATGGTGCCTCGAGAAAATTCTTATCGTAGCGATGATGCGATTGGGGGACTTGTGAAGAAATACCCCGACCGGGTCGTGCTTGGCTGTCTGTATTCAGGGGTTCCCACTCAATTTGTTAAGCCGACGGGAGTTAGCGCATTCCCTCCCTTTTTCTATGACGGGTTTTCTTTGGAGGAATCCGTAAGGTCAAAAAAATACCACTACCCTGAGTCTCCGACTTATCCCTTACTAAGCTATCAAAATGGAAAGTATTTAGGTAGGGTTGGATCCTTTACCGTTCCCCCTTTCCGTGCGGTTGATGAAATCCCAAGATGGGTGCCGCTGTGGTTTCCTTCCATGGGCAAGGCTCATGCGTATAACTTACTTGGTGGTAAGCAAAGTAAGTTAGATTTTGAATTACCTCAAGATAACCGAGTCCAAATTAATGAATTGGAGATTAAGCAGCAGAAGCTGACTATGGAGAAAGAGCGCGAAGAAAAAAAAATCACTGAAGCCTCGGAGGAGATAGCAAAGCTTCAAGCAGAAAAAGAAAAAATAATTGCTGTGGTTACTGAGCTTAGAGAACAGCAGAATTTTGTCGAGGGTTTGAATAAAGAAATTGATACTTTTCAAAACACTCTTCTAGAGAACGAATCACTAGCCAAAATTATTACACCCCAAATTAATCAAAGAGTAAAAAAACTGAACGGAATTCTAGCAGTTTTTTTATCAGACTTAAATGTAAGCCTTGGTTTGTCACCCAGTGAAGTTAGCGAAGCTGAAATTAGAATTGTACAGTTGGAGCAAGAAATTTCGAATTTCCAAACTACTTTGTCTGCAAATCCAGCAATTGCTGGAATTATCAAGCCTCAACTAGAAAAAAGAATGTCGGAAAAAGAGGCACTTACCCAAAAAATAGTAACCTCTTCTGCTACATCTGGTATTGAACTGAATGATCAGCAACAGACCCAAGCATTGAGTAATCTTGTAACTCATTTATCCCAAAAAAATAAAGAAGCTGCATCTAAATCCTCAGACTTGGCTAAACGAGCAGGTGCTTTGGTGAAAATTAGGACAGGAATTGATGGACTAAATAAAAAGGTGTCATTGGTACAAAGAGATCTCTCGAGGTTGAAAGGAAAAGCTGAAACTGAGCTTATTGAGCGTGGTCAAACCTTGCGCCTGGTTTACAAAACCACCGATGATGAAAAGGAAGCCAAGCTTGTTGACTCTCTTCCCAATGAAGTACCCCTTCGTAGAGATCGCAATGTTTATGCTCTCGGCGTTGAGAGTCTTCTCGCCTATTACGGACTTGATGAAAAATCGGTCACCATTGACAATGACGGATCCTTTAAGATCAGATCATTAGATAATGAGATCTTGGTTAGTTGTAAACTGGAAGAAAACCAGTTTTTGGAAGTTAATTGGTTCACGCAATGGACTGAGAATTTAGAAGAGAGAAGAATGATGAAAGATGCCAAGAAAGCTTACAATGATGGTGATTTTTCAACTTACACTCGTTTAGTACCTTCTGTTCTCCAAAAATTCTTGAACAGAGTAGATGGGGTTTCAGTTACTGATTCCACAGAAATTATTGAAGCCTTAAAAGATTTAGACCTAGAATCAAGTCTCATCGTGGTGGCCGAAAACTTACTGGGCCAAGGATCGGGCGATTCTGATATTCCTGGCTTTGAAGATCTCACGAAAGTAGTTGAAGCCATAGCTTATTATTTTATTCCCCCGAGTTTAAAATCGAAAACAAATCCGATGTGTGGGATGCGTGATGTTTTGCAAAATGCAAAGTTTCAGGACCAAGTAACCGCTAAAATTCAAGAACTTGAAAATAAGATAGTAAGTCTTGAAGGCCCAAATTTTATGGGGAAAATTCTTGCTGCATTAGAGGCTAACCCAGGTAACGAATCTATTCTTGCGAAGAAAAAACAAGTCGTGGATGCGATCGAAATAAATACCGAAAACTTAGAGGAACAACGGAAGGAACTGAACCGTATTGATTCATTTTTCTCTTGTTTTAAAGATTCTATTGTACTTCTCGGACCCGAGGAAAAAACCTTTCAAGATCTTGCACCCACACCTTTAGACAAAGCCTCTGTTCCAAAGGTAAGCGTTCATGGCAATTTGATTAAAACGATGACAACAGGAAAGTACATTACTCGCCCACATAAATATGTGGATCACATCGCTACCTTTCTTGTTTGCCTAGTGATGGGACTTTTATCTGTGTATCAGGGAAAAAAAGCGAGCTTGGTACAGGCGACAGGAATATTAGTATTGGTAGGTTATGTCGTGTTTGGGTTGTTTACTTTTACGAATACCCATTACCTTTTGCCCATTACAACCCCGGCTTTTGCGGGGCTAAGTACCTCTTTTATAGGGCTTGCAGCCATGGTTGTGATTGAACAAAAAGCAAAAGGAAAATTAAAAGGGATGTTTGGGAGTTATGTCTCTTCTGATCTAGTCGAGCAAATGGTTGATTCAGGTGAAGAACCGAGCCTAGGCGGAGAAGAGACCTCGATCACCGCGTTTTTTAGCGATGTACAGGCGTTCTCAAGCTTCTCGGAGTTATTAACTCCAACTGGACTTGTCGATTTAATGAATGAATACTTGACTGCAATGACAAACATTTTGCAGGAAGAACGAGGAACTTTAGATAAATATATAGGCGATGCAATTGTGGCAATGTATGGTGCTCCAATACCCATGCAAGATCATGCTTATCAATCTGTAAGAACCGCAATTCTGATGCAGAATAAGCAAATCGAGTTACGAGACAAATGGAAGCAAGAAGCGGATAAATGGGGAAAATGTCATGGCTTGGTTTCTCAAATGCAAACACGGATTGGTTGCAATACTGGAACCGCTACGGTTGGAAATATGGGGGCCTTAGATAGGTTCAATTATACGATGATGGGTGATATGGTTAATTTAGCTGCCCGTTGCGAAAGTGGGGCTAAAGCATATGGGGCTTACATCATGATAACCGAGGAAACTAAAATGGCATCCGAGAGTACAAAGGATGACATTGCTTTTCGGTATTTGGACAAAATTGTGGTAAAAGGGCGATCTCAGCCTGTTGCCATGTATGAACCCACGGGATTTATGTCCGAGCTTTCCCAAGAAACTCAAGACTGCCTGGATTGTTTTCGTCAAGGAATTGATAAATACCTTCTCCAGGATTGGGATGGAGCATTGAATTTATTTGAAAGAGCCAAAGAAATGGAGCCAAACAAACCAGGGGTAACTCCTGGCGTGAAGGACAACCCGTCTATGATTTTGATTGATCGTTGTAATGTAATGAAAGAGAACCCACCTGGTTCCGACTGGGATGGGGTTTATGTAATGACAACCAAGTAAATTAGCTCAGGCTTTCAATTTTATTTATTTAGGGAAATATTCAGGGGCATTTCCATATTTCCACTTAATGTTACAGCCTATGCTAGGGATTTGCTTCTGAGGTGGTACAAGACCGTTCAAAAGCCGTTCCATTGCGTTAATCAAGTCTGCCCCTGTGACAGAAGTTGATTGGCCTGGTCTCGATCCATCATACTGACCCCGGTAAAAAAGCTTTTTATTATGGTCAAACAAAAAGAAGTCAGGGGTGCATGCGGCTTTATAGCTCTTGGCTACGCTCTGGTCATGATCAAATAGATAAGGAAAAGAAAAACCTTTGCTTTCCGCAAGCTCTTTCATTTTTTTAGGGCTGTCCGCGGGGTACTTGACTTCATCATTTGACGAGATCATGAGGACTGAAATCTCTTTTTTGTTCCACTCATTACATTGCTTTACGAGATGATCAAGTAAATGAATTACATACGGGCAGTGATTGCAGATAAAACAAAGTAAGTACGCTTTCGAAGATTGTTTTATTGAAAAATCAAAAAATTGGTCAGACCGAGTGTCCAATAAGGAGAAGTCGGGTGCTTTGGACCCGATGGGAATCATTGTTGAAGAAGTGGCAACCATGGTAATCTTAATAGATATTTAATTTTTTGGTAGAGATGCTACCTTTTTTTATATTTTGAAAAATAAGCTGACAAAATATCTTTTGCGACAGGTGTTGCGGTAAGCCCTCCCTGGATTTGATCTTGTGGGATAACACCCTCTACTAATACCGCGATTGCTACTTTTGGGTCCTTAACGGGAGCAAAACCTATAAACCAAGCAAGATTGAGCTCCATGTTACGGTTTCGCCATTGCCCGGTTCCGGTTTTTCCGGCAACAGCTACACCATCAATATTACACCTCCTCGCAGTACCTCTAGTCGTGGCAAGGTGCATGCCTTCAATAATGGCACGATATTTTGAAGTATTACCATCCACTAAATGATATTCACTTTTTTGAGGAGTTTGGTTTTTTAAAATCGTAGGTTTAAACTTAAATTTATTTTTTGCCATTTTGGCGGCAAAGCATGCCATTTGTAGAGGACTCTGCCTTAAACCTCCCTGCCCAATTGAGATATTAAAAGTATCCTCAAGAGTCCATTTAACACCCAAGGCATCTTTTTTCCAGGTTGGGTCAGGCACGATAGGAGAATCTCGCAGGGAAGGAAGTTCTAGGTTCGGGTTCTCCGTGAATCCGAGCATTTTTGCTTCTCGGATTAAGTTTTCATGACCAATTTTTTCTGCACACCTAAAAAAGTACACATTACAACTTTGTGATATAGCATCTCTTAAACTGAGCTCTCCATGTTTTCCCGGATATACATGGCATTCCATACCCCGATAAATCCCTTCGCACAGTAAATGCTCATCCGGGTCCAGACCCGTGTAACGAATTCCCGCTAAGGCTGTAACTAATTTAAAAGGGGATGCAGGGGCATACCCTGGGTGATAAGCCCGAGGAAGCCAGGCTTCGCGTCTTTGGATTTCGTCGTATGTATTTTGTGAAATGTAAGGCGTTAATTGCTCCAAGTTATAGTTAGGCTTACTCGCAAGGGCTAGTATCTCTTCATTTTCCAAATCCAATAATACAGCCGCTGCAGGAGGAAGCATGGGAGGGGCCAGTACATATTCATCTCTATACTTGTCTGGCTTGGCTAATACCCCTTGTGCGTAAAGTCTTCGAAGCAGTCGGGTCGCATCTTCCGGGGTTCCCTTAAATCCTGCAACGGTTGAAGCTTGCACGCCGCTAAGAGGGAAGGGGGCATCTACAAATGCAGAAATTAATAACTCTGCACGGACCTCAGTTTCCTGAGAGCCTTGAAGAGCTTTTCGGGTTCTTCTTTCGATCGTCTTACGCCAGTCCCTGTCAGGAAGAATCCGATTGCTCGCAACCTTTTGAACCATTTTTTGGAGTGAATTTTCTGCAATTAATTGAAGGTCCTGATCGATGGTTAATTGAATGGGATCCCCTTTTTTGGAGGGCTTTTTTTCAATTCTTTCAAATCGATAACCCATAGGATTAACCCGCCAAATATCACCACCATCTTGACCTCGAAGAATATGGTCAAATTGTTTTTCCACTCCGGCTTTACCTGTTCTGCCTTGAACCTCAAAAGTTGCCAGGTCTCCCCCTGATAGCCCCGTTGGGTTTGCTTCATAACCACTGCCCACATAGCCAAGGATATGAGATGCAAGAGATTTTTGAGGGTAGTGTCGTACAGATTGTGCTTGTACTTTAATCGGGGATTGAGGCGGAAGCTTTTCGACTAATGCAGCATACTCTGATGGAAGCAAATCAGTAGATATTTCCAAGGGCATGACCAGTCTTTGATTCCAATGCTTTTTTATGTCTTTCATCGTCAAAACCTTATTTCTCCCGGTCATTTCATTCACAATTTGTAAATATTTTTTTACAATTGAGAATCTTGATTCCCAATCTAGGTCGTAGCCACTTGTACTGAAATTAAAAAAATGAGAACTATCATCCTTACTTGATAATATCGAATTCATAAAGCCATTCTTTCCAATGGGTATTTTCTCGATTGCAATTGGTTTGCCCTCAGGATTTAGGTTAAAGATTATCTTGAATAGCCCTGCTGCATTGAGTCGAACTGTTTCGCCGGCATTGTAAAAATACAGGTTGGAAATAGGGCTTTTGTTGTCCCATATTCTACAATTCCAACCTTTCTTTACATCCTTTTCAACATGTAGCCTGCTTCCGTTACTGAAGATTCTAGTTCCTGGATTTATATCTTTTGAGCCTGGAGATTTTCCAGTCAGAAAAATCCCTCTTTTTTGCACATGGTCTATCTCTAAACATCTTTGGATAAGGGATTCTAGCTTCAAGACAGATTCTTGGTTTAGTTCTTCCCTTGTTGAATAAGCTAGATTCCGCAGCTCTAATTTTTTTCTCCAAATTTCGCTTTTTAGCTGTTCCATGTGTAAAACGGCTGAGAAATTTGCCCGGTTTCCAATTAGTAAATTACCCTCTCTATCTAGTACATCGCCACGTGCACCTGGTCTGATGATTCTTCGTTGGCCTTGCTGCCTCTCTTTTGTTTCATATTCATCAGCTTCAAAAAGTTGCCTGTAACTCAGGACAGAGCAGAGCACGGTAAGCATTAAGGCATAGATAATTCGAAAAAGAAAAAGCCTTCTCGCTTCAGGGTGGTATTTTTCAAGTACCTTCAACCTTCAACTCCATTTATTTCTTGAGAAGAATAAGTTACTTTCAATAATTCTTTGCATAATCCTGAGTACCACGGTGCGATTAAAGCAAAAAGTAGCGTGGATGCAAAAATATCGACCACAATATTGGGTGTTGCCCAAGTACCTAATAAACCACTGTGAAATGTTAAGACCACAATGAGGCCAGTAGAGATCAGCAAATTTGCAATAACCTGCAAGAAATAGGGTCGTAATAGTTCACCATTTTAGCCGCTGTGCAACCAATCTTTGGCAAGCAGGTAACAACTGATGAGAGCGAATGTATGAAACCCACTCGGTGTATTGTAAATGCTATCAAGTGAAAATCCCGTAAGGGCAAGTACACAAATCACTCTAACTCGGTCTAAGAGAACTGTTGCTGTAAAAAAGAAAAGGGCAGGGAGATAAAGCAAGCACCCCCAGTTTCCAAGCGTGGAATTAATTACCCCGAGAAACTGGATGGTTACGATATTTACAAGAAGTAGAATAAAGGCAGCAAGGTTTGGTCTGTGCATTTTATTCTCTAGGTAAAAGAAGAGTAACTTCTTGGAGTTGACAGAGGTCATTACTGAGGATGACTTGACCTGTTTTAAAAAGCCCGTTTTCTCCTCCCTCTAATTCTTGGACTTGTCCAATGATTAGCCCTTGAGGGAATGTCTCTCCAAGCGATGAAGTAGTTAAGGTTAGAGGTTCTCTTCGGGACGCAGTGAAATCTTGTGGGACATCGATTACAATACCTGAGGGAATCCCACCTGGAAGAATTCCATTTCCTTGAAAGGTTACGGGCCTATTATCCCCGGCAAAGTGTGCAACCACCCGAAAACTTGTATTGGTAATTAATTCTACTTCACTCATTCTGGATCCAACTGAAGAAATTCGTCCCACAACGCCACTGTGAGAGATTACTCCCAAACCCTTATGAAGTAAGGCGTCTTTCCCCTTTCGTAAACCGATGCTTTGCCACCAACTGGAAAAAGTCCTGCGGGAGATTCTCGCTACAAGGGGAGAGTAAGCAACTTTTGCATCAAGGTTCAAAGAGTTCTGGAGATGCTGAATATTGTTCAGCAAGCGATGTAGTCTTTCTTCTTCGCTTTGCAGTATGCCTAAGTTTTGAATTTGCAAGTTGCGATTCCGGCCTATTCTTTGGAGTTTTTTCCCTTTTTCAATTAAAGTTTTTTTGGAGTCGGCCATGTGGCCCCAATAATTGGTGAGATCCTGTACGCGGGTAGATAAATCCCACAATGGGGCATGAAATTCATCAAAGCTGGAGCTAATTACAATCTTAACTGTGGCTGGCAATCCCCACCATAATAAGAAGAAAAAACCGAGATACAGAAAAGGCTTACTCTTAGATTTCTCGCTCAGTTTTCCCAATGTCGAAATTTACTGGGTGACCAATCGATCCACTTGCTCACGGCTAAGTGTGCCAAGTAGATCGAGAAACTTCCCCGTACCATTCGCAACGCAGCAAAGAGGATCGTCAGCCTGGATAACAGTAAGTCCTGTAGCATCGCTAATCACTTGGTCGAGTCCTCTGATCAGGGCACCGCCACCTGCTAAGACAATACCTCTATCAATCAGATCAGCAGAATGTTCAGGCTGACACCTGTCTAAAGCATTTTTAACTAACTCCACAATTTGTGTTACTACTTCCTTTAGGGCTTCTTCTCGGATTTCTTGGGAAGTGATATGGATTGTTTTTGGAAGACCCGCAGTTGCATCCCTCCCTCTCACATCCATGGTCATTTCTCCCGTGTCTAAAGGAGCCGCAGAGCCGACTGTAAACTTTATTTCTTCAGCTGTTCGTTCTCCGATTAACAAACCGTAAGCTCTTTTCATGTAGGCAATGATGGACTCATCCAGTTCATCTCCCCCCACTCGTATGCTTCTTTGATATGAAACTCCTGAAATTGATATGATTGCGACCTCGGTGGTACCTCCCCCAATATCGACGATCATATTAGCATATTCTTCGTCAATGGGAAGACCGGCCCCGATAGATGCTGCCATTGGTTCACCTAGTAGAAGAACTTCTCTTGCTCCCGCTCGTATTGCAGAATCTTTAACCGCCCTTTTTTCAACGGCTGTAATACCTGAAGGAACAGCAATAACAACACGGGGCGGAACCAATTTTCTTTTGTCTACTTTTTCAATAAAGTACCTAAGCATAGCTTCCGAAATTTCAAAGTCTGCTATGACGCCATCTTTCATGGGGCGAAGTGCCTCAATGGTTCCAGGGGTCCGCCCAAGCATCCTTTTGGCATCTGCACCTACGGCACAAACCTTCTTACTCGTTTTGTAACGAGCTACCACACTGGGTTCACGAAGTACAATACCTCGGTCACGAACAAACACCAAAGTATTGGCAGTACCAAGGTCAATTCCAATGTCATTGGAAAGAAATCCGAAAAAATTACCTATCATTTATAATTGCAGCTTTATGATTTCTCTCTCTTTTCGTAGTTAAGTCAAAGCCAAATAACTCACATTATGGTAATTTTTAAGATTTATTGGGAATATTTCATCGATTTGATGATTTTCTCGATCTTGGTGAGTATCTTCTGCTCAGAAAAATTAATACGATACCGCCAAGGCAAAGGAAAAAAGAATAAAACTGACCTCTACTGAATCCTAATATTAGTGATGCATCAGGTTGTCTGAAATTTTCACCAAATATTCTTGCACAAGCGTAGAGAATAAGAAATTCGCCCGAAAGTCTGCCCGGGTAGTTGGTAGAAATATCTGTTTTCCAAAATCGATACTGAACGACCAAAAAGGGCAGTAAACCTTCTAGCAATGCAGCGTATATTTGAGACGGATGCCTGGCTACACCCAGGATGAAATCAGGGGCTTTAGGGAAGAGTACCCCCCATGAAACATCCGTTGTTTTACCCCATAATTCTCCGTTAATAAAATTTGCTATTCTTCCAAAAAAAATACCTGGGGGAACCACGCTTACCAAAAGATCGGCAATGGGAAAAATAGTTTGCCTCGAATGCTTGGCATACCAGATTGTGGCAACCGCCACGCCAATAAACCCTCCATGGCTTGCCATCCCACCTTCCCATACACGAAGGATCATAAAAGGATCCGTAACCAAACTTTCCCACTGATAAAGAAGGATGTATCCCAACCGTCCCCCGATGAGAACACCAAGAACCTGGAAGGTCATAAGGTTCATTATTTGTTCGGAGTCATAAGGGCTCTTGTTTCTTTTGAAATATAAAAAAAGAAGGAAGTAAGCTGCGATGAAGCCCAAAAGATAAGAAATCCCATACCACCTGATGCCACCAGGACCCCAGCTTCCCCACGAATCTGGAAATTTCCAAAGGAATGGACTTAGGTTATGACTCCAATGCGAAATCTGATCAGCGAGAAACATTATATACTGTTCTCCCTGTTTTGTTTGGTGGAACTTAATCTTTCCATGTGTTTTCTTTTTGCAAGTTCTCTCATATCTACCGCGATGTCATCATGTTCGAAAATTTCCTGACCCAATATACTCTCAATAATGTCTTCCATGGCAAGCACACCAACAACCGACCCAAACTCATCGACTACTATGCATAATTGTACATGCTCTGTGAGTAATAAGCGTAATGCCTTATCGGCAGATACATTTTCAGGGATAAAGATAGCTTCTAAAGAAATTTCTTTCAGACTTTTGTGTGCTTTTTCTTCTACAATTGAATTGTGGAGGTCTCTTCTTCTCACGACTCCAGTAATGTGATCAATCGATTCTTTAAATACAGGAATTCTTGCAAAAGGAATATTGGGGTGGCGTGTGAATATTTCATTTACTGTTGAGTCTTCATCCAGGCTAAACATCACAGTTCTTGGTGTCATGATCTCATGTACAGCAATATTATCAAGTTTCAGCGCATTGGTAATCCAGTCCTTCTCCTGACTGGTCAGTGTGCCTTCTTTTGCCCCTTTTCGGGCGAGGAGAATAATCTCCTGCGCATCACTTTCATCATCTTTTTCTTTAGCAGGAACGAAAGCCTGTACAGTAGCTTTGCAAACTTTGGAAAATGGGGTCATAATAATTCTCACAGCCCAAAGTGGGTAAACCAGATTACCGATCATTTCAGAGCGATAAGATACTGTCAGGTTTTTCGGCAAAATCTCTGCAAAAAACAGGATCCCAAGTGTCATGCCGATGGCGAAAATAAACAAATTATTACCATCACCTCCAAGAGATTTTTCTGCAATTCCTCCCACCAGCGTTGCACCAAGCGTATTGGCTATTGTGTTTAAACTTAAGATAGCGGAACTGGTCTCCTCTAATTCATTTCTAAATTTTGCTAATAAGTTTCCTCTTCTAGGAGATGCAATTTTAAGATTTTCAAGTTCAGCCGAGGTTATACTTAAAATCATCGCTTCCAGCGTTGAGCATAAAGCAGAAATCCCGATGGTGAGGGATACTGCAGTGACTAATTCCAAAGACATTGCATATTTCTTAGTTGGTCTTTACAAAACCTAGGTACATCAAAACCATGAAATATTGCTGTAAAAATAAGGCAAGCAAGTAAGAATCCAACATTATGAAAACTCTTCAGTTACACTCTTTTCACCAATCTAAAGGTGCCAAGTTTGCTACCTTTGCAGGTTGGGCAATGCCCATATCTTATGGAAGTTCGATTGATGAGCATTTACTTACAAGGGAGAAAGCCACATTCTTTGATGTCAGTCATATGGGTGAAATTGAAGTGAAAGGTAAGGAAGCCACAGACTTTTTATCGTTTGTTTTAACCCAAAATATCAGGAAGTTTTCTGTGGGGAAAGGGATTTATTCACCTCTTTGCAATCATCTCGGTGGAACCATTGATGATCTTATTTGTTACAAGATTAATGAAGAAAACTATTTCCTTTGTGTGAATGCCTCCAATACAGAAAAGGATTATCAGCATCTTTTGGAAATTGCCAATAATTTCGAGTGTCAGGTGGTTAATGTATCTGATAAATTTGGACAGCTTGCGGTTCAAGGACCTAGAAGTCAGGAGATACTTGGTGCTGTTTTGGGTGATAAAATCTCACTTCTTCAAAAAATGGATTTCGGTAGTTTTACCTTTAATTCAACCGAAGTAATTGTGGCCAGGACCGGCTATACTGGAGAGGATGGCTATGAGCTTTATTGTGAGCAGAATACTCTACTCCCTGTCGCAGAGGCACTTGACAACTTATGCTTTGCCACAGGAGCATCATGGGCTGGGCTTGCGGCACGAGACAGTTTAAGGCTTGAGGCTGGGTTTCCTCTTTACGGCCATGAATTATCGGAAGAAATATCACCACTGCAGGCTGGCTTAAAGTGGAGTGTGGATTTGAGTAAGAAAGACTTTGTAGGTAAAGAAGCATTAATCGAACAGTTCCATGATACAACAAAGCCACTTGTAAAATATTTCCGTGTGAAGGGAAGGAGAATTCCGCGGGCTGGCTCTATAATTTCAGATAGTCACACACAAGTTGGCAAAACTTTATCTGGTGGCTACTCACCCTGCGCTGGGCAACCCATTGGTAGTGCGCTCATTAATGCAAAGATAGGTGCCAAACAAGGAGATACTTATTTTGCTGATGTGCGGGGAAGTGAGGTCGAAATATCAACCTGTGCACCTATTCTCCGAGAGCTACAGAAAAAGTAGAAAACTATTTTTTGGTTTGAAATCCTTTGATGAGAATATCAACGCCATCAAAATTGTCGAAGTTTAGCTTTTTAATCATCACTTCTTCAAGCCTTCTCTTAAGTTCCAGTCTAGTCTCCTGTACATTGCAGTCAGTTTGGATTCGCAATTGTACATCAAGTCGTATAGCACTTCCTCTCTTTTTAATGCCGGTATTTGGGGTGTAGATACCGGCCATATCTTCGCAGGTCTTTTTTACGAGTTCATGAAGAGCGTGGGGGGTGATTTGAACAACACCTTCTTCATCTTTAAAAACAGGAAGCAATTCCGTTTTCATTTTACTAAGCACCCAAAGTGTAACAACTAAGAAAATAAAAAAAGCAAATACGTACCAATAATAGGGGCTTTGTATGGCTTCTGGATAAGACCAATTAAGAAAACTTTTTATTTTTTCAAAAATCACAAATTAGTCATACAGGGCTAGTCTGTTTTTGCATCCCACTGGATCTCGTCATCATCTTTATCAGAAGAATCCATTTTGATGTCATCGATCACAACATCAATGTTTTTTGAATGATTTCCAGTCATGGCCAAAATTTGATCCCGAACCGACTCCTGTATGGCAACGCCCACTTTTGCCAAATCAACACCAAACTCAAGTACCACGCGTACCTCAATATCATAACCTCCATCCTTTGCCTCAGCAACTTTTACGCCTCGTTCGGATTCCTTTTTAGAGAAAAAGTCAGTTAAACCTTCGACGACTCCACCACCTCCAACATTGACCACGCCAGTGACAGATTGAGTGGCAAGGCGGACTATTCCAGCAACGACACTATGATTAATGCGAATGCACCCAAGTTCGCTTGATTCTCCAGAGATTGTTGGGATTGAATCTTCAATACTGTCATCCTTTTTTTTGTCACTCATTTGCTTACATCTTTAGGTTTTTTTTCAAATAATTCTTTGGGTGCGCGTGCTAAAAATTTTTCAACATAGGATGTTGTCGCTTCTCCTTGCCTGAAGGCAGGGTCGAGGATAACCGCTTTTACGAACTCCACATTTGTATCAATCCCTCTTATCAAATACTCACTCAATGCACGGTACATTCGATCTAAAGCAATTTTTCTAGTTCGTCCATAAGTAATCAATTTACAGATCATGCTATCATAATGAGGGGATACGGTGTAGCCTCCATAAACATGGGAATCAACCCGAACACCGTGGCCACCAGGGGCGTAGTATAAGTCGATGGTGCCGGGGGATGGGATGAATCCCTTGGCAGGATTCTCAGCGCAGATTCGGCATTCTATAGCATGTTTAGTAAGTGAAATGTCCTTTTGTGAAAACGATAAGCGGTTGCCTGAAGCTATTTGGATCTGTTCCTTGATTAGGTCAACCCCGGTTGCCTCTTCGGTAACTCCGTGTTCAACTTGGATGCGGGTATTCATTTCTATGAAGTAGAAATTTCCTTTTGCATCAACAAGAAATTCAATGGTTCCTGCGTTTACATAATCTGCGGCCAATGCAGCCTTGATCGCTGCCTTACCCATCCTGTTTCGCAGGCTTTTGTCGAGAAAAGGGGAGGGGGATTCCTCAATTACCTTTTGGTGCCTTCTTTGTACTGAGCAATCTCTTTCCCCAAGGTGAATGGTATTTCCGTGTTGATCAGCTAAGATTTGAAATTCTATATGTCTCGGGTCCTCCAAATATTTTTCTATATAAAGTGAACCATCCCCAAAAGCTTTTTCGGCTTCTAAGCGAGCTGACTGAAATTCCTTGGCAAATGTAGCAGCGTTGTGCGCAATTCTCATTCCACGCCCACCACCACCAGAGACGGCTTTGATAATGACTGGAAATCCAATTTTCTGCGCTGTTTTGACGGCTATTTTTTCATCGTCAACAGGGCCATCGCTTCCTGGAATAATGGGGACACCTGCCTTTGAAACAGTCTCTCTTGCTCGGGCCTTATGACCCATTTGGCGGATAGTTTCAGATTTAGGACCGATAAAGGTAATATCGCATGATTCACATTGCTCAGCAAATTCGGCATTTTCTGAAAGGAAACCATAACCCGGATGGATGGCATCGACATCCGCTAGCTCTGCGGCACTTAAGATACGATCGGCTCGGAGATAACTCTCACTGCTGGGTGCGGGCCCTATGCAAATAGCTTCATCAGCAAGTTGTACATGTAAGGATTGTTCGTCGGCTTCTGAATAAACCGCTAGTGTTCTTATTCCAAGTTCACGGCAAGCCCGAACTATCCGTAATGCGATTTCACCTCGGTTCGCTATGAGAATTTTGCGAATCATAAATAAAGGATGGGCTATTTGATCGAAAAAAGAGGTTGGCCGTATTCCACGCTGTCGCCGTCATCTGCCATTATTTCTGTAACTTCACCACTTACATCTGCCTGTATTTCGTTCATCACCTTCATTGCCTCAATAATGCATAGGATATCACCTTTGTTTACTTGATCACCAACTTGTACGAATGCGGCGTCGTCGGGAGAGGGTTTACGATAAAAGGTGCCAACCATTGGCGATTTAAAATTGTTAGAAGAGTCAGCACTTGGTTGAACCGGTGAGGGTTGGGCTGCGGGCAAAGCACCAGGCTGCGGTACCGCTTGAGGTAAGATAGTGTGTGACACAACACCTCCTGCTCCAGGTCTTCCTAACCTTAATTTAAGGTCTTGAGTTTCGATCTCTAGGTCGGTGAGATCAGATTTTTGCATTAAGGAAATGATCCCTTTAAGTTCGCTTAAGTCCAAAGTTAATTTCCTCCATTTGATTGTTATGATAAACGATTATTTCTTATGTATACTTTATTTGAAATTTTTAGCAAAGGATAAACTTAAGGTTGAGGATTTATTTGAACTTTCCACTCTGGGTCGCTCCAAGGTCCCGTAATCCTAAATTGGGCAATTTTAGATAAGGGGTCTGCCAGATTCATAATCTGTTTGAGACCGGGAATTGGAATATTTCCTACCACTTTCAGCCTTGAAATAAGATCAATATCCCCGCTAGCTAAATTTACGCTTCCTTCCGATAAGATACTCGAAAGTGAACCTGTGATTTCCAAGGGCGAGAATGTAATGATTTCATTTTCCAACTCAAAAGCAGTCCTTAAGTTATTAAAATTAAGGGATGCTATTGGTATAGGCGATAACTTCGATAACTCTGAGGACAGACCACCAAGAATATTAATTTGGCTTAAACTTTTATGTCTTAACTCTAAGTTTCCTGCTCCTTCAAATTGCAGAAAGTTGACTGGCGGACCTTGTGCATGAAGAGAAAGATTAAATCTGCTATCTTTTAGGTCAGAATTGGAATTGATTCCGGAAAAATTAGCGTCTCGAGATAAGGGGGATTCAAGACTGATTAAATGGGAAACTGACTCTAAGAACTTTTCTGTATTCACTTCATTTAAGCTGAGATTGAACATAAGATTTTCAGTCTGTTCAGTTTGATTGAGTTCAAAAATTAAATTAGAGCGGCCTTGCCCGACCTCTACTCCGTTAAACTTTCCACTCAAAATATTGTTTTCGTAATTCAGGGTTCCTTTGAGGTCGCCTAAGGGTATCTTGTGGAATTCAAATTCTTCTGCATTTCGAATGTCTACCTGGACGAGGGCTTCGTGCCTCCCTTCATTTTGCCGGAATATTTTACCTGCTGCTTTACATTCAATGCTGGTAGCATTGATGTCAGAAAGCTTGTTCTTTATTTTTGGTCCGAGTACATCCCTGCCTAGGTTTAGGGGGAATTCTCCGTCAAAGTCGAATTCTAGGAAATAAGGCGAGTCTGATAATTGTCTTGGGAATTTAAGGTTTCCTGTAATCGAATTATTTTTGTGTTTGATAGATTTTCCTGTGATACTCGTTGCATTGCCATCTACTTCAACGAGGATGGATGAACTTGTTATTGGCAAATTTCTGAATTTGAAATTAGTAGCCTCAACAGAACCAAGAGTAAGTGAATTGCCAGGTGCCCCTCCCCAAATTCCTTCAATTACAAACTTGCCTGTAGGAGTCTCGTTAGGGAATTCAAAGTCTGGCCATATGCGATCCCACCAATTAGGCATCCATGCATTTAAATCTTTTGGATAACATACACCTTTAATGTCAAATTTATAAGCCAGAGGAGACCATTTTTGGAAAAAACTTCCCGTGGCTTTACTTCTGCCGAATTCACCGAATGCGTTGAGGATAAAAAGATTAAAATCTTTATCCACTTCACCATCGAATTTGAAATCTCCTGGTGGTGACTCTAGAAAAGAAAATCTTTCTGCATTCACATTAAAGCAAAAAGTGGTAGGATTATGACTGTTGTAAGACGGGATGATATCAATCTCAACCCCACTTCCTTCCAATAACCTAGTCGGATTTGAGGGGCGGTTCAGAACAAGATTACAGAGATCAGGCTTTAAAAGGATATTACCCTCAATTTGCTCTTGTGCATTTTTATTAGAAAGAAAAATTTTGCCATCTGAATAATCTGAATGGTTTAACAGTAATACTTCTTGTTTTTCCGGGGTAAGGAAAAACTGTAACTTAAGGTCTGGGAGAGTACCTTGGAGAAGTCCCTCCGCATGTATGGTGTTTAACTCCATAGACCCCAATGTGTATATCCAATCACTTCTATCTAATGAAATCTCGTTCTCCATCAGAAAGGATCGAATACTTACTTTTTGCGTAGAATTTCCCGCGAGAAAATCTCTGCCAGCGATAGATGAGTGCAGTACAAAACTATTGTGCTCAAAGGAAATTCCAATTTCGGCATTAAGTTCTGAGAATGGGTTCTGTTTTCTCTCAGTTACATGAATTTCGATGTGATCGGAGAACGATGCAAAAGCTTGTAGGTTCAGTCCTTCTTTCAATTCAGAAATACTATTCAATATTTTTCCTTTTGGGACTCTTCTTCCTTTTGGGGAATCTAAAATATTTTTCAATAAACCTTGTTTATTTATTACCCCGCACCATGCCACTGACTTGTTTCCAAAGTTGAAGTTGCAGCGAGTAGTTAGTTTCGAATTATAGTTTCGAATAAAAAGGTTTTCTGCCTCAAATTGTTTTTGGTCATGAAATATCTTTATTTCCCCACATCTTACATCCTGGATTGCCATCTTCCAGTCATAGATGAATTTGATAGGATTAACTTGTAAGGTTAATTTGCTCAGGTTAAAAATGGTGCCATCTACTGTTGTGGCAACTATGTGCCTTACTTTTATCTCATTGGGAAATCTAAGCTTCAAATCATGAATTTTAATTTCCAAATTTTCATCTTTAAATAATTGAATGATAGCGGCACTAATTTTATCATGGATAAAAAAATTAGTATTTAGCGCAAGCAAAGCAGAGATTTGTAATAAAAGACCTAATGCAAGGGCTAAGAAAATCGATTTCCCTTCTTTTTTGATCGAAGAGTAGGCATCCTGTGGTCTCATGCTAAAAGTGCGAAACCACAATGGTTATTGGTCTGATAAAGTAGGCAAAAATTGACTTGCCAAGTCAATAAATCCATTTCCAAGAGTAAAAGTAGTGCTTTCGCTTTCCAATCCTCCAAACCACTGCCCATTCCCCTTATCAATACTGATATACAGTTTGTCTACGGTCTCGTTATTTTCATCTCTAAAGACAAGATTACAATCCCATGGGTTCCAATCTCCTTGGTACCACAAACCGAGTCTACCAAAATTGGAAGGTAAGAACTTTTCTGCATAGAGTGATTGAGTTAATAGGCTCAAGCTAGCGTTATCTTTAATGGTCGTGGATGTAGAATTATTTTCTGCCGATATTAAAAGTATATTAGTAAAGCCCTCTATTTTGATTAATTTTTTTCTAAAAGCATACTTCTCCTGGTTAAAGATATCATTTCTATCTAAACTTATCACAACGCAGTGGTCGGAGTCATTAATCTGGGCAACAGAATAAGATGCTCCCGGCGTTGATTCCAAAATTCGAACATTGGTTGTTTGCCCGTCAGCGTAACTTATTGAAAAAGATGATGACGAATTACTATCCAAGTCGTCTGTATATTTTTTTTCGGAAAAATCAGTAATCCTTACGGAATAGAGCAAATCCACAAATTGATGAATTTTTTCTGTTTCGGCATCGTAGTTTATCTCATCTGTAAGGTTGTGATCTCTCACTCTCCAATAAGTTTCCTGCGTTTTGGATAGGGTAAGTTTTCTATCACTATTATTGATTTTAATAGTTTCAATATTTTTCTTAGGGTTCAGAAGGATTCGGTTTTCTCTATACTTTTCGTGCCAACCAAGAACTTTTTCTTTAAGATTGTTATCTACTTTGAAATAGGTGTTGTTTGTTTGATGGAAGCAAAGTAATTCATTGTCATATAAATTTGTGTAAGCGTCTAAAATTTCAACGCCTCCCATCCCTTTTATCTTAATTGTTATATTTGGCTCCCCGGTCCTTAATCCTGAGCTGTTCTGCTCTAAGACAAATCCAGTCACGCGGGATGAAATTAACTCACTAATGGCTAAATTAATTGCGTTTGTATCTGCGATTACTGGTGTAGGCTTGGTAAAGTACCAAGAATGATTATCCTTAACCACACGGGTTGATTCACTGCTTAATTCAGTAACATCATTGCATGTGATATCTACCTGATCAATGCCATACATAGGGGTATTGAAAAATGTTGATTTACCCCAAAAACTTGGAGTTGCAGATGCAATAGAAGCTAGGTCTTTAGATGCTTTCCAAATTGCACCTTGGAAATTTGCATATTCTTCAATTTGAATAAAAATACTCTGTGCATCCCTAGTTTCATCTCCTAAAGCTATTGTTGTATGATTCCCATTTCCTTTGATACGAATTCGGGTGGAATTAAAATCTATTCCATAGTCTGAAAGCAGTTCACCCCTTTTAAGCAAGTCCTCCTTGGTGATTACTAATCGAGGATTAGAATGGGCAAGCCTAGTCTTGAGGTTTGAGATTACCAAGCTTTCAGCATCCCACTTTATGGGATTTGATATTATCCAATCATCATTTTTTTTGGTCAGATAGATATTTTTATCATTTCCTTCGGAAATTCTCACTTCTTCGAGCCCATCAAGAATATCTAAGAGCTTGAGTGAAAAATCAGACGGTTTTGTCGTCTCTTCGCTAAGATTTAAGTAAATGATTAACCCAACAATTAGGTTACAGAGCAGTAAGAGTATTTTAACTTTATTCATTATAGTTCTTTACGCAGCCAGCTGACAAAAAAACCAAGTGCTACTACTAATGCGGGTATTAAAACCGAAAGGTAGGTCATGTTTTTAAAGTCATCATCACTCATGGTTATTGTGTAACGGTCTAATTTGGTGGGGGGTATATCGAGTAATTCAATATCTTCATTAACCCACCGAATGATATTTCGGCACAGAAAACTATTACCTGTATTTCTTTTTAAATTTTTGTTCGAAAGAATGGAAGAAGAACCAATGACGGCAATTTTACTTTTCTTCTTTTTGAATTTGGTTTCTGAAATGGTTATGATTGGAACAGGGCCGTCGATATCGAGCAGTCTGTTTTTTTTATATGGTTTTTTTCGCTTAGCCCAACCCGATAAAGCCCATGAATCTCGTGAAGAATAAAGTAATTCCTTGGAAATGAAATTGGATTTTGGGTCGCTCAGACTTTCTACAGGTCGGCATTCGCTCGAGAAGATTCTAAATTCTTTTTCCATAAGCGGTCTAATAATTTCGTGCGTTTTCGCCGATGGATAGGTCGAGAGATAGTATGCACCACTGAAATAGTCAAAGTTAGCCAGGTTCCCGTCATGGATAAGCATATCATGGCATCTGATGTCCCATTCACGTAAAATATTTCGGAGTCCAAATACTGGGTTATCGAGAACTGCATTTTGACTGACCGGGTCTATACACATAATAACCGAACCGTCTTGGCGGTTAATGAAGTCCCGGAGGTTAGCGATTTCTTTATCGAGAAAAATACCTCTGGGCTCAGCAATAATAATCAGTTTTGCATTAGGCGGAATAGCATCTATTACACTCAGGTCGATCGTAGTTACATCTAGGTTTGATTCTTCAACTATCCTTCTGAATTCAGAAAATCCAGTCTCGCCATCAAAGTCAGTCGGGCTTGCTTCTCCATGTCCCCGGGTAAAGTAAGCAACATTTTTCTCTTTTTTAGGTCCGACCAGAGCTAAAATGGATTCAATGATTACTTGCTCTCCTCTAAAAACTTTTGGCTCGAGCACCCCTTGGCCTGTTTCTTTCCAATCAGAATAGAAGCCTGATTCCCAAATGAGCTGTCTCGCATTAGCATCTTTGGATTGAAAACTTTGTGAGAGGTCATAAGGATTTGTAGAGTCCTTACTTTGATACCTGAAGATAATCTTTTGGCCGCGATTTGCTGAGTATAATGCAATGATATTAGGCTCTGTAATATTGTACTTTTGGAGATCAGTCCCCTTGATTTTTGGAACATCTACATTCACATGGTGCACTCGAATCACCTGCTTTGTCGACTCTTGCTCAAAGTTTTCAAGGAGTAGCTCTAAATCAAGGAGAAGTTTTTGAATGACTTTAGGTAGTTGGTTGTCATTTTTGATAGTAATTACAATATCAACTGGCTCTTCCATTTTATTGAGCAGTGCAAGGCTTTCCCTTGATAGCGAGTATTTTTTTTCTGGAGTTAGGTCAATGGATGCATTGAATTTAGTGATCAGGAAATTTATGCTTAGCGAGAGAGTGGATAGAAGTAAGATGATAACCCACCGATCTAGCTTGCGATTTCTTTTGGCCTGCTTGAAGTCCATTATTTTTTGACTTGGTCTATTTGTGTGCTGGCTAGAATGAGGAAGTAGAATGTGACAACAAGTTGATAAAGTACGGTAGGAATGTCTATAATTCCGACTGAGAAGTATTGCATTTTATTTAATCCTCCAAAAATAGCACCAAAGCATGACCAGAAAAGCTGAGCAGGTCCGTTTGTAAACTGCGAATCAATATTTTCACCAAAATAAAACATCATAACCGAAAGATAAAGAGTCAGGAGTGTAAAAGTAAGCATTCCGGCGACCATTTGGTTATTGGTAACTGAGCTTGCAAAAATTCCTACTGACGAAAAACTAGCTCCGAAAATTAGTAAAAAAGTTAAGGTGCCAACCCATTGCTCCATCTTATCAAAACCTAGACTCTCTGCTTGCTCAGGGAACCAAAAGGATATGATCAGAGGAAAGCAAAACGATGCTAAAGTTATAAAAATAAAAAAGAGATAGCTTGCGGTCCACTTCCCAAGAACAATACCCAAATTACTCACTGGGGCAGACATCAGAGTCTCTAAAGTACCCAACCTTCTTTCCTCCGCAAATGATCTCATTGTTAAAAATGGAATGAGAGCAGGAGCCCCAAAAATTAGTCCGACGACAAGAGAGGCTAGTGGAGGAAGGATCCAATCCGTAAGAACAAAGCTTTCAATAAAAAAACGAAAACCCACGCCCAGAAGAGCAAGAAAATAAAAACTTGCCACATAGGTCGCCGGAGAAACAAATAAAGCAAACAATTCAAACCTTAAAATTACCCAATAGCCTTTAATCATTGGTGTTAATTTTGGGGTTTGGGAATTTTATTTTTACCTCTACCGAGAAGGTCCATTTCTTGCCAATTCTGTTTAGTTGCTTTTAAAAAAATAGTCTCTAAATCAGGGCGGCAAACTTGAAATTCTGAAATTTCAAAATTATTGCCTTCCAATAATGTACGCAAGATCAACTCAACCGTTTCTTGGCCCTTGGAGCAGTTAAAAGTAAATCTTCTGCGTCCAGTTATTTCAACCGGATCATCCTGGAGTAATTCACACTGAGGGTCGATTTTCCGAACCGATCTTTGTAGCTCTATTTTTTTTGCTTTGGAAACAATTTCAAAAGCAACCGATTGGATGAATTTCTTTTGTAGTTCAACAAGGGTACCCTCTGCCACAATTAGACCGTGGCTCAAGATAATCATGCGATCGCAGCAAGCCTCTACCTCAGATAATATATGAGAAGACAGTATGAAAGATACTTCACCCCTCAGCCTTTCCATCATTTTGCGAGTGATTGCAGATTGCCTTGGATCAAGCCCTATGGTGGGTTCATCCAGAATAATTAATCTCGGTTCTGCGAGCAAAGAGTCTGCGATTCCAACTCTTTGGCGGAAACCTTTTGATAGATTGCCAATTCTTTTTTCTGAAATCTTTCTTTCCAAATCACAAATTTCTAGAACAGATTTTATTCGCTCCCTTTTACGACTACCTTTCAGACCTTTTAAACTAGCTCTGTATTTAAGGTATTCAATAACACGAAAATCTTCAGGTAGAGGGTTATTTTCTGCAAGATAGCCAATGTGTTCTCTGACTTCCCCTTCTTCCTCTGCGAGGTCTACACCGCAAACCTTAGCTTCGCCAGAATCTGCTGCTACTAATCCTGATAGGATTCGTAGAGTTGTACTTTTCCCTGCACCATTGGGGCCAAGAAATCCTACAATTTCACCCTTACCTATAGAGAAACTGATTCCTCTCAGTGCTTCAGTAGATCGATACCTTTTTCGCAAGTTAAGCACTTCTACGATTGGCAGAGGTTTTCTTTCATTACTCATTTTATCAAGTTTTGCCTATTTTAGACGAAGCAATGGCAAGACCTTCTAGGGTTAGAAAGGGGCGATATTGGAAGGTGGGTGAAGTGAGGAGGTCGGATGCACCCCCTACAAGTAAAAGGGCGGGTGGCTGACTCTTCGGGTGGATTCTATCGCTAATTGAGCAAATTATGCCCGAAACCATGGCATTGTATCCAAGCTTTACCCCGAGTAACATCGCTTCGCTGGTACTTTTTCCAATTACATTTTCAGTAAGCATATTTTTGGGGAGTGAAATATTTGGTAGTAAGGCAGTATTTTGATTCAAAAAATCTAAATATCCTTGGGGTCCTGGAGCAATGACACCCCCGCAATATCCTTGTTCATTGATAATATCAAAGGTAGTCGCAGTACCAACATCAACCACAATCGAAAATGTAGTTCCAGAATCATAGGCAGCAATTGCGTTCGCAAGACGGTCAGCACCTATTTCTTCCGGTTTAGGATAAGAAATAGGTATTCCGCAATTTGTATGGTTCAGTTCAATTGGCGTTGTGGTGGTGGATAACTTATGAAGGAGCACTTTTTTTGCGGTGGGTACCACAGAACAGTAAACAACGGGTAAGTTTTTTGGTATATTCTCAAGCAACCAACATTCATTATAAAAACCAGAGGTGGGGATTTTGATCGAATCAACCAGATTCAAACAATCAAACAAACCAATATGTACATTGGTATTTCCTATGTCTATGCAGGCATGATTAAAAGTTGTCATTTTTTGACTGTAATTTCCCCGGCATGAAATACCTTAATCCTTCCATTCTTTAATTTAAGTTTTAGACCCCCGGCATCGTCAATGCCATATGCAATTCCTTGAATCTCTTTCTTGCCTGAAAGCAATGTAATTTGCTTTTTATAAAGAAAGTCAAACTGCTTCCAACTGGCAAAAAGTGATGTACTTAGTTTATCAAGAATACACTTTCGATAAGTCTTTATTGTTACTTTGATAATTTTAGCTGTAATTTCATTTAAGAGAAAAGAGGTACCTAATTCTTGTTTCATTGAACTAACTCCAAAATGATTTTGGACTAGGCGAGGGGTGTTGTTTACATTTAGACCAAAACCAAATGTCAAAGAATTTACATTTTCACAATCAATGGAAGCTTCTGTTAGCATACCACCTATTTTTTTTCCGTTCAAAAAAATATCATTTGGCCATTTAATTTTAACATCTTCTGTATTAGTTTCTTTTTGTAATAGTCTAGCTATCTCAATACCTTGAAGAAGTGTGAAGTATCTAAGTTTGATCACATCGACATTGGGTTTGAATCCAACAGACATGTATATATTTCCACCCTTTGGGCTACTCCACTTTTTTGTAAATCTTCCCTTACCATTAGTTTGTTCATTGGAGATAATCGCAATTGGGACTTTGGACAGACGATCCGGTAAAGATTTTTCAATTTCGGAATTTGTACTGGAAACTTTTTCTCTTACATCAACTAGGCATTGATTACATTTAATATATTCTAGCCATGCATTGATTAAGTTTTCTTCTATGAAATTTGGTTCGCCTGCAAACCTGTAACCAAGGTTTTGAGTAGCTTCAATTGAAATACCATTTTTTCGAAGATTATTAACCCTAGACCATACTCCTACTCTTGACATTTTAAGAGCTGTTGCAATTTCACTGCCGGATAAATAATTCGGTGCTGCAGATAGAAGCATTTTAAGAAGAAATACGCTGGGATTACCATTTTTTTTAAAATGGTAATTTTTTTGTAAAGTATCTCTTTTCTTTCTCCCCGAAAGCTTATTGTGCATTTTAATATTTAATTGTACCAATCAAGACCAATGTCTGACCATGTACTCATGTGCGTAGGTGCTCCTGTTGATATAAAGTCTGGTCGACATGCTGCATATGATTCAATGTTGTTAAAGGAAATGCCACCGCTTACTTCTGTTATAATATCTTTGTCTAAATATTTAATTACATGCGAAACTTGCGTCGGATCAAAATTATCAAGAAGGACAGCATTTACGCACTCAGATGATAATGATAAGGCAAATTCTATTGAATCAACTTCAACTTCAATAAATGTAGTGGGATTAGATTTACGAATTGATCGTACAAAATTTTTAAATTTAGTGACATTATCTATTTTCTTTGCAGCGAGGTGATTGTCTTTAATAAGAATCCTGTCATGCAAACCCATTCGATGGTTGGCTGAACCTCCACATGAGGTCGCATATTTTTCTAATTCCCGGTAACCAGGAGTGGTTTTTCGGGTGTCCAATAAAATAACTTCATATGGTTCGATTATTTTAACAAGAGTAGATGAATAGGTTGCGATCCCTGAAAGTTTTTGAATGAAATTCAAAAGCGTTCTTTCGACCAAAAGTATTTCATCAGATAAACCTTCGATCCGAGCAATCTCACCAAATTTTGAAACTAAATCCCCATCTTTACATTGGGGTACAAATGTAAGAGATTTTGTAGCAAAAGTATCAAAAATTAACTGTGCAATTTTTATACCGCAACAAACAGTATCGGTACGAGCAATTAACTTTGCTTTTGATTTGCCTTCAAGATCGCAGGAATGTGTTGTAATATCACCTTTAATCGGTGTTGATAAAAAATCTGTACCAACTTCCTCTTCGAGAGAATTTTCAAGAAGTGATCTAAGCTTGTTTTTATCAATATTTGCCCAATCAATCTTCTTGTTCAGCGATGACTTGTTTTGTTCTTTCGTAGTCAATTTAAATCAATTTTATTAGACATGAAGTCCGAAGTTGAAGGAATATCCCTTACTAACTGTTTGGGATCGGGTCCAATTCCGATAAATTTTACATTTGGAAGTACCCTTTTCTTCCATTTGTCACCGTACGCTGCATTGATGATGCTTGTAATCATTCGGGCAATATATTTTTTTGCTTCTTTAGGGAACTGTTCAAATTTATCTATTGTTTGCAAGTCGTCTGTCCAGTAATCGAGATTTTCGTACACGGGCAGAAGTTTTTTACGCGTTTCTTCGTTACGGGGAACATCATAAATTAATTTTCCGAATTCATTTTTATAAGCCACACAAATCTTCAGTGAATCGAGTGTGTTATTATCTGAAGTTAGAGCGTCTAGTTTATTGATGACTAATTCGTCGAACCCGCCATATCGCAATGCGTTTCCTTTCTCAACAGCATCAAACCATCCAACCATCCTTTGTCTTCCGGTTGATGTTCCGAATTCTAGCTTGGCAAGTTTTATTCCCCATGCATCCACTTCGTGGTCAATTTGTGTAATGAAATGGTGGGTTCCCACTTTCGTATCATAGGCCTTACAGCATCCTACTTGGTTGAGTGCCTGAATGGGGATCCCACCAGATAAAAATATTTCGCTACCATAGGTGTGTGACGCCGTTACATTTGGCGTGAACCCATGCCTCTTGTCTAACCAAAAAGCTTGACCGAATTCAGCAACGATTGCTTTTTTATTTTCATTACTTTCAAGTAGAAGGTTTCGAGCATCTTTTATGCAACCTCTTAACTCTTGCCCTGCTTGCCAATAACTCTTTTCTAATTCATCAATATTTAATGAATAGGGTTTATCAGTCATGAATTTCTCAAATGAAAATTCAGATTTATCAAAAACCTGATCTGTTATGGAAGTGTTATTCGCTTTAGATTCGGCTTCTGTAAGGATCTTGAAAAAAGAAAACCAATCTTCTTCACTAACCTGGCATACATATTGAATAGTATTTAAAGTGCGGGTAATTCTCTCCTTCAATTTTTTTGAAAATGATTGGCGTTCTCCCTTGAATGATTGGTAGAATATTTGCCATTGCCCCGTTTCATCGTTGTATGCGGGTGTGATACCTCTTCCGGTTGAACCTCTTTTAGATTCGCCAAGTTGGTTTGTTCTGTAATTCTCCCATGCCAAATCCAGTAGTCTGTGGGAGATATCACTCACAAGGCATTTCTCATCAATAGCTAGCCGCTTTATTACCTCAATGCCCTTTGCCTCTAAGGGTTTTGCTTCCCATAGGAATTTCCTTGGGTCAGCAACTACGCCCGATCCGATAACAAGGTGCTTTACATGGGGATTACCCACTCCTGAAGGTAGCAGGTTAAGTTTGAGTCCCGCAGCAGTATGACCGGCATTTGCTCCGCCATTCACTTTCATTACGCATTCGGCTGGAGTTCCACTGCTTTGGTGGATTTCATCTAAAATTTCATGCACGACTCTACCTTTGCCTTCATCGCCCATACTTATGCCAATCACCGATGTGATGTTTGGTGTGCATTGCACACTTATTTTATCATTCATACTACATTATAAATTATTAATGTTTAAAATCACTGCTTTTAACCTGTATTACATCATGTGGGGCCGATTCTCTTTGGCCTGCGGCAGTAACTTGAACATATTTTGCTCTATTTTTTAGTTCGCCAAGATTTTCAGCTCCTAGATAGCCTAGTCCAGCCCTGATTCCCCCAATCAATTCATAAATGGTTTCTTTTAAGGTATTTGAAACCTCTTTGAGTGCTTCGATCCCTTCAGCGGTGCTTTTGGAGGCAAGGTCTTTCTTGTAATGTCCGTATCTTGCGGCAGAGCCTTGCTTCATTGCTTCTACACTACCCATTCCTCTGTATTGTTTGTAGTACTTACCTTCGATTTCAATGATACGACCGGGTGCTTCTTTGCAACCTGCGAGTAAGCTCCCGCAGATTACACCATCCGCTAGAGTTAAGGCTTTTACGATATCTCCTGATTTCGTTATGCCGCCATCAGCAATAATTGAAGCACCTGATGACTTTCTTCCTTGAGCGGCAGCATATAGCGCACTCATTTGAGGAATTCCTACCCCTGCTACCATTCTTGTGGTACAGATCGAGCCTGGGCCTTGACCAATTTTAATAGAACTTGCGCCGGCATTTGCGAGGAATTCCACGCCTTCTGTTGAGGTTACATTCCCAGCCATGATCGGTAGCTCAGGTATAGCGTCGTGAATGAAGCGAATAGCTTCACCTACACTTTTGGTATGCCCGTGTGCTGTGGATATAGCTACGATATCAAGACCTTTATCTAGCATGCTTTCAACATGTTCAATTAATTGTGTAGAATTGATTGAACCGTCATTGGATCGGGGTATGGAGACTGCTGCGCCACACCGTAGCCTAAAACTGTTGTCTCTTGCTGGGCGAAGATTGTCCTTATTTTCGCCGATAATTTGTTCAATATCGCTTAGCGTGTAGAGCCCCTGAAGTTTATCCTGTTCGTCTACAACCAATAGTTTATGAATTCCGATATGATCACTGAAGAATTTATCTGCAGTGGCAATGGGGTCGTCTCCAACTTCGCTGCTCTTGATGGTGAATACTTGATTTCTTGCAAGCATTCCCTCTGTCACTTTTTTTTGGCTGTACCTTAGTTTTACAACGCGCCCGGGCAGTAATCCAAGAAGCTTCCCTTTATCATCAACAATGGGGAAGGTTTTGAATTGGAAATTTTTTTCATCA
>ERZ1046876.265-NODE-265-length-42088-cov-5.710585_pt1 | contig 42088 bp, 36 predicted proteins | sample MGYA00383094_ERZ1046876 | MGnify/ENA primary metagenome ERZ1046876 (study PRJEB29581, sample SAMEA5548364) | metagenome | biome: marine; feature: coastal; material: water | depth 50 m | study: Short-term variability in the microbial, nano- and picoplankton...
AAGAACCGGGAACTGAAGACGATATCAAATCGTTCTGTGCCACAAAATTTGGGGTAACCTTTCCCATGTATTCCAAAATAAAAGTTAATGGGCCGGACCGCCACCCCTTGTACGAATCCATAATTGGAGAAAAAGGGCCACTAAAAGGAAACATTAAATGGAACTTTGGAAAGATTCTTATAGGCAAGGATGGCGTACCCATTGAAAAATTTGGAAGTATGACCTCTCCGTCCTCCAAGAAACTGATCAAGGCAATTGAAAGTGCCTTAAATGGATAATAAGCACCTCCATCCGGGTATACTCCTTGCAAAGACTTTAACCCTTCTATCTTTTCTTTTCAATACGGGCTGTGTCTCCATGGAGTGGCATGGTGGTATGATACCAGCCATCAGACTAGTCAAAGTACCTAAACCTAAATTTATTCAAAATACATCTGGTTCTTTCAGAGAAATCGAGCATGGGTGGCCTCAGTTCCGTGGGCCCAACCGCCTAGGTACAGCCCCTGCTCAAGGCGTCAGTATCAACTGGGAAGAGAAGCCTCGAACGGTTTGGACCTCGACCGCAGGGCAAGGACATTCCTCGCTCATCTCTGATAAGAGTTTACTTTATACCCTCGAGCAGGTGGAAGGTAAGGAATGTCTGATTGCCCGTGCCATGCAATCTGGACAAGAAATTTGGCGGATCGAAAAAAACACTCAGTGGTATGACATGATGAGCGGTACTGGCCCACGGGCTACCCCCACCCTTGTAGATGGTGACTTGTACACTCTCTTCTCAAACGGTTTACTCGCCCGAATCAACGCCAAAAACGGGAAGGTTTTGTGGGAGAAAAAAGTAGTTTCTGATGAATACAAATTTCCGGAATGGGGCCTCTCTTGTTCTCCCCTAATTTGGAACGATCTAATTATTTTAAATCTCGGGGTGGAGGGTGCCGCCGCTGAAGCTTTCAACAAATTCAACGGCGAGCTAGAATGGTCTTCTGATGTGCAAGGAGAGTGTGTCTATCTTTCCCCTACAGTCCTAAAGCTTTTCAATACAGAGCACCTGATTATTGGGATAAAAGGTAAAATTGTGGGCCTTGACCCACTTACTGGGAAAACAAAATGGGAAAAGAAGTGGAAGATCTTTTTAAATAATGCTCAAATTACTCAACCCCTTCTGTTGTCCAATGACTGCATCCTTTTGGCTGCCGGATATGGTCGAGGTGCGGAATGCTGGAAATTCTCACAAGATCGTGACAAATATGAAATTAAAACTTTGTGGACATCCAAAAACCTTAAAGCCAAGTTCTCTACCCCAGTTTTACATGAGGGTTATATTTATGGTCTGAGTGAAAACTTACTTGTTTGCTTGAAGGCGGAGAGTGGTAACCTCCAATGGCGCGGGAAAAAGTATGGTTATGGGCGCATTATCCGGGCCAATGATAAATTGCTTATTCTTGGCAGTACGGGAACTTTAAGTATCGTAGAAGCAGACCCTCAAACCTTCCAAGAAGTTCAGTCATTCCAACTATTGACTAGCAGTCGTTGTTGGAATGGGCCAGCTATGGTTGGGGGCTACCTATTTGCTCGCAACGGGGAACAGATTGCCTGTTTTGACTTTGCGGAGTAAGCCCAATCAGCCCAACCCAATAATTCTCTTCGTTAAGTCCGTACTCTTCACTGCGTTGCCCATCATTTGGGCCGAAGTTTGTCCTATTGCTTGCACGGTCATACTTTGTCCTATTTTTTTTGGGTCAGGCTTGCATCAGAATTTGTATTTAGAGCAAGGGGCGTAATCGATACTTAATCGTACCCCTCAATTAAAACTTTAACGAGTTTTTCTACAAACTTCGCGACCTTAGCCAACGACCGGGACATCATCCCAGTGGGTTGTGTACCGAGGGGTACGCATTTCCCGACGCATCTGCCAGGGCTTACTTATCCCTTGACCACCCCAAAATACTCGCCCTGCACCATATGTGCCAGCGACCTCTTCCACTGCATCCACAAACTCTTGGCGCCGAGGACTTTCATGCTCTTCGAACAGCAAACCTTGTTGGGAGCCTACAGGGGCAAGATCAAGAAGAATGACGCCTGCTTTTTTATAAGCAAACCCTGAGCGATAGATGCTCCGCAATAAGCGTTTTGCATTTTGTACAATCCGAATGGGGTCATCTGTGGGCTCATCTAACGCAATCGTTCGAGCATTTGAATATTGGGCCTCGTCCTCCCGGAATCGATTGGTCATAATAAAGACTTGTAACCCTGCAGTTCGTGAGCCTTGACTTCGTATCTTACGAGTAGCCCGAACCGCATAATTTGCAACCGCCTCTTCTAATTCTTCAAGTTCACTTATGGGTTTCCCAAAGGAACGGGAGCAACAAGTATTTTTGCGGGGTGGGCTTACTTCCTCCATCTCCAGGCAAGATATACCCATCAATTCTCGTTGGGTCCGCTCTAAAGTAACTCCCCCAATAGAGCGGATAGATGGAGAAGGGGCTTGGGCAAATTCCCAGGCATTGCGCAGCCCAACCCTACGAAGTCGGGAACTCAGCCGTCGGCCCACTCCCCAAACATCTTCAATCGCCACTCCTTCAAGTGCAAACTGATCGTGAGGGTTTACCTCCAGGCACCCTTTCTTTTTTTTCTTAGCCATCCGGTTTCCCAGCTTTGATAAAGTTTTGGTAAGCCCTAAACCAATAGAAATAGGAATTCCTGTCCATTGCTTCACCATATCTCGGATAGATATACTTAAAGCCAAAGGATCCTTGACCCCGGTAAGGTTTAAAAATGATTCATCAATGGAGTAAACTTCTAATTCCGGAGCAAAGCGGGAAAGGACTGCAACCACCCGTCGGGACATATCCCCATAAAGTTCATAGTTTGAAGAGAGAACAACGACTCCATTACGTTCGCAAAGTTTTTTAATCTGATAAATAGGTGCGCCCATGGGGATGCCAATCTGCTTGGCTTCATTCGAACGGGCAACCGCACAACCATCATTGTTGGAAAGTACAATGACAGGTCTTCCTTCGAGTGAAGGTCTGAAAACCCGCTCACAGGAAACATAGAAATTATTACAGTCAGCTAGTGCAATCACAGGGAATGAATCACATTGGTGACCACTCCCCATAAATGAGTATCATCTTGCTCCTGAAAGGTAATCGATGGGTAATCAGGGTTTTCCGGGATCAGCCAAGTTTCTCCCTTGGCTTGACGGAGGCGCTTCACAGTAAGTTCCCCGTTAATCGAAACGATAACTACCTTCCCATCCGACGCCTCCAAGCTACGGTCTACGACCAACAGATCTCCATCATGAATCCCCGCACCTAGCATGGAATCACCTCGTGCCCGCACGAAGAAAGTAGCGGTGGGCTCACGCACCAGGTGGGTATTTAAATCAAGGGCTCCCTCCGCATAATCATCCGCTGGAGAAGGAAAGCCTGCAGGTACAGAATGGCCATAAAGCGGGAGCTCATCTTCTCTTTCTCGAAGAAAGCGAAGAACCCGATCAACCTTGCTAATGGGAACCCGTACTGGTTTAGTAGTCTCGCCGTATTGATTGGTTCCTTTTGGGCGACCTGCCCCCACACGTTTACCTCCTTGCTTTGCCATCTCCATTGATTATTGTTACATTATTCAAGAAAGGCAAGCTTTGGTGAAATAAAACTTGATCCAAATGGTGATAACCATCGATTTATAACTGTGGAACTTACAAACGAATCAAACCAATTTAATCATCTTATCGTAGGAGCCTCCCGTGGAATCGGAAGATCCCTCCTCGACCTATCTATAGACGCAGGACATAACGTCTGTGCACTTTCACGCAGCCGCCCCGATACAATACCCAGCGGATGCGACTGGATTGAAGGAGATGCAGGAAAACCTGAATTATTTCTGGATAAATTGCCAGAATCTATCCACGCACTCACATTTTGCCCGGGGAAAGTAATTCTTGGCCCCATCAAACGGCTCAAATCCGAACAAATGCTTGATGCGTACAAAACCAGTGTCCTTGATGCTTTTACATTGGTCCAATCCCTTTTACCAAAACTGAGCGGCTCGATCGCTTTTCTTTCATCAGTTGCCGCTCGGACTGGCCTACCCAGTCACTGTGCAATTTCTGCGGCTAAGTCCGGACTGGAAGGGTTCGCCATTGCTTTGGCTGCAGATCTAGCTCCCAAAGTTAGAGTAAATGTAGTGGCTCCCACTTTAACTCCGACTGAGATGGGACTTTCCATGGTAGGTGGAGATAAAATGATTCCCCTGATTGAAGGAAAGCATCCACTCAAAAAAATCCCTTCGGTGGACGAAGTGGCAGCTATGCTAAACTTTCTGCACTCACCTGCTGCTGTATCTATCACCGGTCAAGTCTTTAAGCTTGACTCTGGACTCTCCCAGCTTCGACTCAATTCATGATCTCTGAAAGTTCTGCTTCTTCCAATAATTCCATTCTTGTCTGGTTACGAAAAGACCTTCGTTTACGAGATCACCCGGCTTTTCATGCTGCGATCCTAGAGGGCAAGCCCATTCTCCCAGTATACATCTGGGATCCAGAAGAAGGAGGTCAATGGAGTCCAGGAGCCGCATCCCGATGGTGGTTACACCATGCGTTGTACAGTTTATCGAAGGATATCCAAAAACTTGGAGGGGCTCTCATTTTAAAAAAAGGGAAAGCTGCAGAAGTACTTCCATCACTGGCCAAAGAGCATAACATCAACAAAATTTTTTACAGCCGGGCGTACGATCCACCTGGCATCGCCACTCAGGAAGCAGTTGAAAATGCGTTAGATCCAGCCGGAATAGACTCTGAATCCTTCAATGCATCTCTCCTCCATGAGCCTTGGGAAACAAAAAACGGAACCGGTAAACCTTTCCAAGTGTTTACACCTTATTGGAGAAAGTCACGGGAAGTTATCTACCGTGAGCCCGCTAAGTACCCTTTGTCCAAACTCTCGTTTGTAAGCCCAAAAGAGTGTCCATCTCCGGTACAAGACTTAGGTCTTCTCCCCCATCACTCCTGGCACCAGAAACTGGAAGACCATTGGAATGTATCGGAAGACGCGGCTCATGTGCAGCTGGATCGGACAGTCAATGAAGTTACCAAATCATATGCCACCCGAAGAAATAACCCATCAGTGGATGGTACATCCAGGCTTTCCCCATACCTCGCATGGGGCTTGATAAGTCCGCGCCAAATCTGCCAAGCTGTGCTCCAATCCGAGTCGGAAGGCAGTCACCGAGGAGAGAATAAATATCTTGTAGAGATTGGGTGGAGAGAATTTTCCTATCACCTGCTCTATCATTTTCCGTCTCTTCCAGATCAGCCCTTACGGGCAAAATATGCTTCCTTCCCCTGGATTGAAGATAAAGCAAACCTCGGTCGTTGGCAGTTTGGTAACACTGGATACCCCATGGTGGATGCTGGCATGCGTCAATTATATGAAACAGGTTGGATGCACAACCGGGTTCGTATGGTTGTTGCTTCTTTTTTGGTCAAACACTTACTTTTATCCTGGAATGATGGGGCTCGTTGGTTTTGGGATACTCTGGTGGATGCAGACCTTGCGAGCAACACTCAAGGCTGGCAATGGGCAGCAGGGTGCGGGGCAGATGCAGCTCCATACTTCCGTATTTTCAACCCCATTACCCAAGGTGAAAAATTTGATACCCGCGGGGAATATGCACGTCGCTGGATTCCCCCGTTGGAAAAACTTCCCAATAAGTGGGTATTCCGGCCTTGGGAAGCCCCGGCTGATATTTTAGAATCCAGCGGTCTGGATCTTGGTGGCAACTACCCAGAACCTTGCATTGAACATACGGAAGGAAGGACTCGGGCACTCGCGGCATTGGCCACGCTGAAAAATATCCAACCATAACCCCACACATTTAATGAATTCAGCTATCGTATGGTTTCGTAAAAGCCTTCGAATTGATGACAATCCGGCTCTTTGTGACGCCTGTAATCAATCGGATATTTCCTCCCTCCTTCCGATCTACATCATTGATCCAATGGTTGTGGGAGAAGATTTTCAAAACTACAGTTCGGGCCGGACGCTTTTTCTACTAGAAAGTTTAGAAGATCTAGATCAGCAATTGAGAAAAAAATATAATTCCCAACTTTTTATTTTCAAGGGAAACCCATCGGAGATACTCCCTTCTTTGTGCCTTTTACTCAAATCCCCACCTTCTCTTATTTCTACAGATTACTGCTCAGAACCAGGAGGCCGTAAACTGAGCAAGCACATTGAAAAAGAGTGTTCAAACCCAGTTACCTCCATCTCTTTTCACCAAAATTCTCATACTTTGTTAAATATTGAAAAGACAGTATCTTCCATTGACTACAAGGAGCCCAAGTCGATGAAAGACATCGAAAAAATCTTCACATCCACTTTTGGTAAGGATGAAAATGGTTTTTTTCAGATTCCTGCCCCCCTTCCTGCTCCCAGGCAAATTCAACCAATACCCGCAGAATTCAGACAGAAAAATATGTCATCCTCCCGGGTTACAGTTTTTACCCCTGAATCGCTTAGGGACCAGTTGCAGCACTCAAACAAGCTTGGTTCCTCCGAATCTCATTCCTATTTCAAAGGAGGCGAAACACAGGCTCTTATTCGCTTGAGAAAAAAGGTTTCAGCAGATGTTAATTTTGTTAACGCCTTCGAAAAACCAAAAACATCATCAACCAATCTGCTTGATTATCCGCTTGAACCATCCACGACTGGGTTATCTCCGTACATTACAATTGGTTCCTTGTCAGTCCGCAGACTCTGGAAAGAAGTGGAAACCTGCAATCGTATTGGCCCACACACTAAACCACCGCAATCTCTGCATGGACAGTTGCTCTTTCGTGAAATGTTTTACCTGCTTTCCAGATCGGTTGAAAATTGGGACAGCGATAAATCCAATCGTATGTGTAAAAACATAAAGTGGGGGGAATATGATGAGGAAAAAATGTCCGCTTGGGAATCTGGGCAAACGGGGTTTCCACTAATCGATGCATTGATGCGACAATTAGAGACAACAGGCTGGATGCACCATTTAGCCAGGCATGCCGTCTCCTGTTTCCTTACACGTGGCCAACTTTGGCAACACTGGAAATGGGGCAGAGATATCTTCGATAGAAAACTACTTGATAGCGACTGGGCGCTCAATAATGCAAATTGGCTATGGCTTTCAGGGGTCGCTCCATTTTCGATGCCATATTTCCGCCTTTACAACCCCTGCCCCGCTGGCAAATCCAGTCTAAATGTGGAGACAACAGAAGCCAGTTTCATCAAACATTGGGTACCTGAATTAAAAGATTTTCCACCCAAGTTTATTTTTGAACCGCACCTCGCTCCGCTTGCTATCCAAAAACATGCAAAATGCTTGATAGGCGAGGATTATCCTGCCCCGATAGTGGACCGTAAGGATAGTGCTCGTGAGAACCTGAGTAAATTTAAGCAAAGTCTTGCTGCTTGATTTCCCTAGAAAAGCAACAGGTTTCCATTTTCATCAATCCCTTGATTTTCGGTCAAACACATATCCTGTATTCCTGCGAAGCCCCGAATCGTATCTAAGCTATCTGCATCTTTTGGCTTTTTATCCTGACGCCATCTATGAATGCGCGGGAACCGCAGTGCCACTCCAGACTTATGACGCCCTGAACTTTGGGCTCCCTCAAATGCCACTTCGAAAACTATCCCGGGTCTAACACTCCGGACCGGTCCGTATTTACCTATAATATTTTTTCGAATATATCGATCCACCTCTTCCATTTCTTTCTTGGTCAACCCTGAGTAAGCTTTGGCCACGGTGACCAAACTGCCGGTGTTATCCCAAACCGCTAAAGAATAATCTGAGTACAAGTTGGCTCTTTTCCCATGACCCAGTTGTGCACTGACCACAACCATATCTGCGAGAAAAGGATCAATTTTCCACTTATACCAGGAACCTTTTACCCGGCCACTTTCGTAAGATGATGTGTTTCTTTTTAACATAAAGCCCTCAACTCCACGATCCCTTGATTGCTCCCGCTTTTTTGATAATTCATCCCAACCCGAAGCGTTTACAATCTCAGACAAACCCAGAGGTAAATGATTGGGGATTTTTGCAAAAACCTCTTCTAGTTTTTTTCGTCTTTTTGACAATGGCAGGGTCCGCAAATCATTCCCTTCCAGCCTCAAAAGATCATAAGCATGAAAACGAACAGATTCCCTTTTCAAAATACTTGCTCCTGGGCTCTTTCGTCCCAACCTTTTCTGGAGACGGGCAAAGGGACGCAACCCATCATAGCCCCATGCCAAGATCTCTCCATCCAGACAAATATCTTGAGGTAAGTACGGAAGGCACTTGGTCAATTCAGGGAAGCTTTCCTCGATAGCTTCCTCCCCCCGGGACCAAATCATACCTCGTCCACCTCCAAGGGAAAAAAACTGAGCTCGGATACCATCCCACTTCCACTCCACCTGCCATTCATGTAACGACCCTAAACTTTCAACTTCTTCCAGTACAGGAGATGCCAAGCAAAAAGGGTAAGGTTTGTAAGGGTTTGTATCTCGAGAAAGTGAAGAAGAAATCACATCCGCAAAAGAGAGATCATCACAACTCCAGTCCCCCGCAAGTCTTTGTGCAATGAGAGAAGGTTCAACCCCGCCAACACGGGCAAGTGCCTTGTACAAGTTCCCTTTGGATACACCCATCCTAAAACCACCGGTCAGAAGTTTATGAAAAGGTAACATTTCAAAATCTGACAAATGGCTCCATGTATCTGAAAGCAAAAGTTTTCGGCCCGCAGAGTCTTTTCCCCGGAGGGGTAACAGATATTTTCGAATTGTACTATCGAGGCTGCCCGCTTTTGACTCAGAAGGACCCTTCACAAGTAACGAAATAGTTTCCGCCAAATCTCCCACTCTTTGATGGCATTCCTCAACGAGCCAAACAGGTAAGACTGCCCATCCAGCTACGAAGGATCGGAGTTCTCCGGTCCTGATTGCTCCTTTGATTCGATTTCCGGACAAAAACCAACAGACCCAGAGAGCATCATGCGGAGATACCGATTTAAAATATTCCACTAAGCGATCCAACCGATCATTTGTTTTCGTGAGGTTATCCAAGTCGTGAAAAAGTTTGGCAAACATGTTCATTCCTCTTCCTCCCCCCTTACACTCGCCCCCTCCAACATAGACGCATCCTTGCCTGTTTCTCGAAGAAAACGTACGAGGGCATCCCCATTTCCATGAGTAAGCAGGACCCTATCAGCACCAGTCCCGTTTATTACCTCAAGTAAGCCATGCCAATCGGCATGATCGGAGAGCACAAAGCCGCGATCTAGGTTACGCCTTCTTTTCGCACCTCGAATAGACATCCAACCTGAAGCAAATCCTTTTTTAGCTTTTTTCATTTTCCGAACCCATATTGAATCTTCAACGGCGGGTGGTGCGATCACCATGCTATTTGAAAAGTTGTAGTCTATCCCTCTTTCCACTTTTTGAAGCTTGGGAAATTTGACTCCTGCCTGTTCATAATGTGTCAAAAAAGAGTGGACTGCACTGTGTACAAAAACTGGTCGCCCCTCAGTTTCCAGACCAGCGAGAACTCGTTGAGCTTTTCCTAAGGAGTAGGCGAATAATAAGGAGGGGCATTCATTTTCTGCATTTTCCCGCCACCAGTGATTAATTTCTTTGTGAACCAGTTGTTCATCCGCCCACTGGTAAACAGGTAGTCCAAAGGTGCATTCAGATATAAAACCATTACAGGAAACCACTTCAAAAGCCTCACATGTCCGATCTGTCTGGGGTTTGTAATCTCCACTAACGACCCAAACTTCACCTTTTACTTCGATTCGTATTTGAGCAGAGCCAAGAATGTGACCGGCAGGGTGGAAGGACACATAGGCAGAACCTATCTTTGTCCGTTGCCCAAAAGGAACAGACTCTATTTTAGCTTTTGTACCAATCCTGATTTGTAAGATTGGGAGGCAAGAATCAGAACATAGGTAATAATTGTGTCCTGCACGGGCGTGATCGCTGTGAGCATGTGTGATAACAGCCCGTTCCACTTTTCCTCGAGGATCAACAAAAAAATCCCCAGCAGGGCAGTAGAGTCCTTCACGCTTATTTTCTAATATACTTGTCATCTTGTAACTACACCTAAGTTCATTGACCATTGAGAATATCACAAACTTGAAAAGCAAAAGTCTGTCAAAACTCTGAATTACAAAATCTTTCTACCCTTATTAATTTTATTAAAATAAAACTTTTTGATGATCTCCTTTGATCTGAGTGCCGTTTTATAAACTGTTATGGTAAGCAAAAAAACAAACTACTCATCTTCAACAGATCACAACGATCCCGTGGGCAGATTTATCTCCGAACGGTCCCGCATGGCTCCACCTTCCAAAGAGGAGTGCGATCTTCTTTTTACAGACATGTACAATGGTTCTGATGAAGCACGCAAAGAACTAATCGAGCGCCACATTCGCCTAGTGGCTTCCATTGCCTTAAAGTTTAGGCAAACGAATGTATCAATGGAAGACATCATGGCCGAAGGTATACAAGGACTCGTTTTGGCCCTGGACAAATTTGATCACACCAGAGGGATCAAGTTAAGCACTTACGCTGCCTGGTGGATTCGCCAAAGAATACAGCGTCTAATAGGCAAAATGTCAGGTGCTGTTGCTATACCTCATGATGTTTCACAAGGTAAAAGAAAAGAAAACTTAGTGAAGTCCCAGCTACAAGTTGAACTTGGCCGTAACCCAACAGACGACGAGGTCAACACCGCTCTGGGTACAGACCGAAATCTCTCAAACCGAGTCAAATTTGCCCCAGCAAGCACCCTTTCCCTCGATGAGCCATTGGGTGAGGACACAGATCAAACCTTGGGAGATATGATCTCGGAAGAAGAAGAACTTTCTCAATCATACCGCGAAGATGGATCACTATCAGATGACATCAAGGTAGCCCTGAGTTTTTTAGACAAGCGTGAAAAAAAGGTTTTAAGCATGCGCTTCGGCATTGGAGCAGATGACTCTATGAAACTTGATGATATTGCGGAGGTGCTGAATGTATCTGGTGAACGTGTACGCCAACTCGAATCTTTAGGACTTCGAAAGCTACGCGCTGTTCTCATGCAAAATGGAAAAATTGATTTTCGCCAACTAGATAAGCTTGTAGGCACAGAAATACGTGGCAAAACTAAGATGAGTCCATTAGAGTTATCTCTTGTATTGGATACTGCTGCGTAACTATGTCTTTTTCTATAACTAAATGGGTATGTCCACCCCCTGAAATCTCTAACGAACCTGATGACCTTAGCAATAAGGTCGAATGGTTTAGGTGCCTGCCATTCATCATCATCCACCTGTTAGCTTTTTCTGCATTTTTTTATCCAGTTACTTTTTATTGTTTTGCACTCGCAGTTGTCTCTTACAGCCTACGGATGTTTACAATTACTGCATTCTACCACCGCTATTTTTCACATCGCTCGTTTAAGACTGGCAGGGTTGTCCAGTTCGCAGGTGCCTTTGTAGCTTGTAGCTCTGGCCAAAGAGGTCCTCTCTGGTGGGCAGTTCACCACCGACGTCATCATAGACATTCGGACACCGACAAAGACATTCACTCTCCCCATGCAAAAGGAGTATTTTGGAGCCACACCCTTTGGTTCATGACTGACTATGCTGTACCCACTCTTTTAAAAGAGATTCCTGACTGGCTAAAGTTCCCTGAACTGCGTTTCATTAACCGCTTTGACTGGATACCTGTGTTGGCCCTTGGCCTTGGATGTTACTTACTCGGCACACTTGAGTGGTTCAAATCCTTTACTGGACTGGACGGACTATCCACTTTCATCTGGGGCTTTCTTGTACCCACCGTCTTTTTGTATCACGCCACATTTGCTGTAAATTCCATTTCACACATTTTTGGTAAGAAGAGATTTGATACGGGTGATGAAAGCCGGAACAACCCGTTGGTCGCTTTATTTACTTTCGGCGAGGGTTGGCACAACAACCACCATTTTTTTCCCGGATCTGCGAGACAGGGATTTTTCAAAGGGGAGATAGACATAACTTATTACATACTTAAACTGTTATCTTTCCTTGGTCTTGTCAGTGATCTCCGCCCTGTACCCTCTTGGGTTAAAGACAAGGCACAATCCTAACATTTATCACCTGAGCCTTGAAAATTGCAATCGTGGGCTCCGGTATCTCCGGTCTAGCATGTGGATTATTACTTGACCCAAAATACGATATTACAGTTTTTGAGGCGGCTGGAAAACCAGGCGGGCATGTAAATACAGTAAAAGTTGAAGGGAAAACAGGCGATTTTCAAGTTGATACAGGCTTCATTGTCTTCAACCAGGAAAACTATCCCAATTTTGTAAGATTACTAGATTTTCTTGGCGTAAAATCTCAAAAAACCCGAATGGGTTTTTCTGTAAAATCAGAAATCCACAACCTCGAATATAGCGGAGAATCTTTTCGGGGGCTATTTGGTGCCGGTAGAAACATAGTAGACCTAAAGCATTGGGGCATGGTTTTTGATATTTTATCTTTCCACAAAAAAGCCAACTCGCTTTCCAACCCTCACGAGACCGTTGATGAATTTGTTTCTCGCAACCATTTGGGTACCCGATTTAAAGAGGCATTCCTCTTGCCTTTAGGCTCTGCTTTGTGGTCTTGCTCCACCCAACAATTTGGTCAATTCCCTATCGAATTCGTCACCGATTTCTTGGCTAATCACCAAATGCTTCAGGCAAATGATCGCCCCATTTGGCGAGTACTTACCGGGGGCTCCCGTACTTATGTTGACAGAATTGTCGAAATCATTGGCGAACGCATACGATTAAATACCCCAATCAAAAAAATCATCCGAAAAAATGACCGGGTACAAATCAAACTTCCCAATGGGGAAGATGAAGAATTTGATGAAGTTATCCTTGCCTGCCATGCAGATCAATCGCTCAAACTAATCGATCAACCGCATTTCGAAGAGTTTAGTTTACTTAAGGCATTTCCATACGAAGATAATCTTGTCAGTTTACACTCTGATGACTCGGTCCTGCCACGCCGACGATCATCTCGAGCAAGTTGGAATGCATTACTGACCAAAGAGAAACAGGAGCAGGCCATCGTAACTTACGATATGAATATTTTACAAAGCCTACCAACGGATGAGCCTTTTTGCGTATCTCTCAATCAAAAAAACACCATAGATTCCAAAAAACTTCATCAGGATTTCCACTTTTCACATCCCACATTCCACCCGGGAAGAAAAAAAGCTCAGGCCAAACGAAAAAGCTTCATACGCAGGCAGGGCATCTCCCTATGTGGTGCTTACTGGGGCTATGGTTTCCACGAAGATGGCTTAAAAAGTGGGCTCGATGTATGCGAAGCTTTCGGAGTTTCTCTGCCATGAAGAGCTCGCTTTATTTTGGAAAAGTCTCGCATCACCGTCGGTCCCCCAAGATCCACCATCTAAATTATAATGTCTACATGGCTCATCTATTTTTGGATGAACTGGAAGATGTATTCAATGGTCGTTTATTTTGGTCTGTGAACCACCCCAATGTTTCTAGTTTCCAGAGAGCTGATTATCACCGCCCTGATATTGATTCTCTTGAAGAAGCGGTTAGATCAACCCTTTGTAGGCAGCTTGGTCAAGACCTCTCAGGTAGAATTTCTGTTCTTACCCATTTAAGAACCTTTGGGTACTGTTTTAACCCCGTTACCTTTTATTACTTATGGGACAAGCAAGAAGTAAAACCCAAAGCTGTTCTTACTGAAATTACTAACACCCCGTGGGGGGAAAAGTATGCCAAATCATTTTTATGGGATGAATCAGATACCACCAAAATAAAGCATGCCTTTCGTAAAGAGTTTCATGTATCTCCATTTATTGGTATGGATGTAGATTATGACTGGCATTTTCACCCTCCCGCAAAACAGGTAAAAGTTGATATGTTCCTTAAACAAAAGGGTAAGCTTTTCTTCTCTGCACACTTGCTGCTTAAACAAAAGCCTATCTCCGCTTTAAACTTAGCCTGGGCCTTGCTTCGGTTTCCCTGGATAACCTTACAAATTACATCATCCATATATTGGAATGCATTCCTTTTATGGGTCAAGGGTTGCCCCTTCTATTCACACCCCAAGCACGCGATGTCTGCCAATGAATAAGCAAGCAAATCAGGATTTAAATTCGCAAACGCCGTCCGCCAATCTGGAAGTAAAGGGTGGATTTTTTGAAAAAATTTTTTCGCAACAGCTTAATAAAGCAACCACTGGCTCCCTCCAATTGTCTACCAGCGCAAACACTTATAAATTTGGCAAAACTGCACAAGCAAGCATCCAGGCCAAGGTTACGGTGTCCAACGATTGCTTCTTCCGTAAGGCCTGCCTGGGCGGATCTCTGGGAGTTGCAGATAGTTACGCGGAAGGTGATTGGGAGAGCCCAGATATCGTATCCGTTTTTCGCTTCTTTCTGCAAAATCAAGATATCATGGATGGTATGGAGGGAGGATGGGCTACCCTCCTAAACAAATTTGCCCACCTTTCCTACAAAATTAGTCAAAGAAACACCCTGAAGGGCAGCCGAAAAAACATTGCTCTCCATTACGACCTGGGTAATGACTTTTACGAGTTGATGCTGGATCCAACAATGACCTACTCCTGTGGGATTTTTGAGTCAGAAAAAACAACTCTCGAAGAAGCTTCTTTGGCAAAATATGATCGTATTATTGAGCAACTAAATATCGAGCCTCACCATCATGTTTTAGAAATAGGTTGTGGATGGGGTGGGTTTGCTCAGAGGCTTGCAGAAAAAACCAAAGCCCAGCTCACAGCTACCACAATTTCCGATCGCCAATTTGAATATGCCCAGAAAAGAGTAGAAGGGTCATCACAGGTGAAGATCATCAAAAAAGATTACCGCGACCTAAAAGGTTCCTTTGATCGTATTGTATCCATTGAAATGATCGAGGCTGTGGGTCATGAATACTTACCCACTTATTTTTCTAAAATTGCAAAATTACTGTCGCAAGATGGTGCTGCATTAATCCAGGGCATTACCATGCCTGATCATCGGTACAAGCAATATTTAAGAGAAGTTGATTACATTCGTACTAGGGTATTCCCAGGAAGTTGTGTGCCTTCTGCCTCTGCAATGATAGAAGCTGCGGTCAAAGATTCTGATCTTCGGCCCGCCGGGCTTTTTGACTTTGGTTATCATTATGCAAGAACTTTAAGAGAATGGCGTTTTCGTTTTCAAGAAAACGAAAAACAAATAGAAAAACTTGGGTATGATGAACATTTTCGCAGGGCTTGGATTTATTATCTATGCTATTGCGAAGCTGGTTTTGAAGAGGGATACACTGGGGACATTCACCTTCTTTTAGCCAAGCCAAATTGTAAGTTAGGCCGTGGAATTTACTGATGAAAGAGAAGCGTAATATTTTTATTGATTTCAGCCTCTTTCAATTGGCATGGTTTGCTTGCATTTTTTCTTCCTTGAGTCCACTTCCGCTGCTGCTTCCCTTCATAGGATCTGTTCCGGTGCTTATTCGATCAATTTACACGCAAGGCATATTCATGCTTACACCCTTTTTTCTGAGTTGCTTGATTATGGGTCTCATCGGGGATGCCTGTCTGGTCTTCTTTGGATTTATTCAATTTTCGGACTATCCCTCGATCATGGGCGTTCCCTACTGGATGCTCTTACTTTGGTTCAATTTTGGTCTCATGCTACGCCCTGTATTTGAATGGTTTCTGAATGCAAGGTGGAGATGTTTCCTGGGCTTTTCCATGGGCGGCGGTCTGGCCTATTATTCTGGCCACAAGCTCGGAGTCTTACATTTCGAAATGGGATGGTACTCTGCCATAGCTGTGGGCATCGAATGGGGGTTAGCCAGCTTTGTTTTTCGCTACCTCCACCTTGAATTCAACAACAAGATTGTGACCTATGACTACCATTGAATTATTACTATATGGCCAGGTTGGTTGCTCCATCGTAATGTTTATAGGTTGGTGCATCGCCACCAAAATAAAAAATTCCTCTTATGTGGATGTGCTTTGGGCTTACGGTGTTGGAATCGTTGGCTTGTGTTATCTCACCACTCAATCTAGTGCTTGCGATCCAGGAAGACTCGCTCTTTTTCAAGGACTCTTGGGCGTGTGGTCGATCCGGTTGGGCACCCACTTATTACGCAGGTGCTGGGGAAAGCCTGAGGATGCCCGTTATTCCTACCTCCGTGAATATCTCGGTAAAAAAGCCAACATTGGTCTATTTTGCTTTTTTCAAATCCAAGCTTTCTGGACGGTTCTTTTTGCCTCTCCATTCCTAATTTTAGTACAGAATAAAAACCCTCTCGGTTTTTGGGATCATATTGGTGCCATCATTTGGATCCTTGGTTTTATCGGTGTGAGTCTGGCTGATAAACAACTTCGTGCTTTTAAAGCCAAACACTTGCACTCCCGTAAAAATGTGTGCAACTCCGGTTTATGGAAATACTCCAGGCACCCCAATTATTTTTTTGAATGGATTCTATGGATTGGGTACATTCCATTAGGGGTCCATGCAAATGGGTGGCCTTGGTTATTCCTAGTTCCTCCCATTCTTTACTTTTTTCTCACCAAAATTACAGGCATTCCTTTTGTGGAGGCCCGCAAACTGGAAGTAAGTGGAGAAGCTTACCGATCCTATGTCAAAAACACCTCTTCTTTCTTTTTAAAACCTCCCCGTACCAAGTGATAAATAATGAGCCTTACCGATATTTTTATTCAATATTCTGAGCGCGGACTTGTCCCTGATTTCTTGATTCGTGCAGGTATCCGCAACCTCTGCCGAAAAAGATTAAGGCAATGCCATACAGAAGATTGCGAAACCAATGCCCGACTAGCGGAGGAATATATGCAATCTGTAGACAATTCCCCCCTAGCCGTTCTTACAGATAAAGCGAATGAACAACACTACGAGGTACCAGCTGGATTTTATAAAAATGCTTTGGGAGACAACCTTAAATATAGTTGCTGCTATTTTGATCCGTTAGTTAGCGATCTTACTACTGCAGAGAATCGAGCACTCGAACTCACCTGTGAACATGCTGATCTTCAAAATGGCCAACAAATTCTTGAGCTTGGTTGCGGGTGGGGGTCACTATCGCTGTGGATGGCAAAGCATTTCCCTCAGGCAAAAATTACTTCGATCTCAAATTCCCATTCTCAGCGGGAATATATCATGGGGCAAGCCAAGAAAAGAAAACTTGAAAACCTCCAAGTAATAACCGCAGATGTCAATACCTTTGAACCGCAAGAATCCTTCAATCGAGTGGTTTCAGTAGAAATGTTTGAACATGTGCGTAACCACCGAGGTCTTTTCAAACGGATCCATTCATGGCTAAAGCCCGGGGGTAAACTGTTTACTCATATTTTTTGCCACCGGTCTACCTCCTATCCATTTGAAGTGGAAGGGGAAGATGATTGGATGTCCAAACATTTTTTCAGTGGAGGCACAATGCCGGCTGATGAGCTTTTCCTTAGAATTTCTGGAAAAATGGAACTAGAAAGCCGGTGGCGCTGGTCAGGCCTTCATTATGCTAAAACTTCAGAAGGCTGGTTAGAAAATATTGATCGTAACAGGAAAGATGTGATTACTGATTTTAAGAAGGCTATGCCACAAAAAGAAGCCGTACAGACTTTTCACCGGTGGCGGATCTTTTTTCTCGCCTGTGCTGAGACTTTCGGGTTTGCCAAGGGCCAGGAATGGTGGGTCACCCACTACCTGTTTCAAAAATGTTAATGGAAATCCTTTTGGGAATGATACTTTTCTCCTAGGAAGAAATGGCTGGAATTGCCCTTACTTTTAACGAGGGCGACTATTGCATACAATCCACAAACAGCGTTTCCACCGAGGAGAATTGCCAAAGACAAAAGGAGTTTTATCCCAGGGCAACACTCTCGGTACCAAACCCAACCAATAAAGAAAAAGAAGCCTACATAGACATCAAACAGGGAAACAATTCCCCAAGGATTTTCCATCAGTTCTTTGCCATCTTTCCAAAAGTCACCAACAGCAAAACCATATACCAAAGCCGTGATCATCACTCCGGTTAAAAAGAGAAGATACCCGAGGGCAAACCTCTTGCCCATCACCTGCAAGATATTTAGGAAGTTGCGGTGGAAAGTGCCTGGCTGATATCTGCGATAATGTCCTCAGCATGCTCGATACCTATAGACAGACGAACTAATTCCGGAGTAATTCCACCTGCTTTCTGCTGTTCTTCATTCATCTGGGAATGAGTGGTTGTGGCCGGATGTATCGCCAGACTCTTGGCATCCCCTACATTAGCAAGATGAGAAAGAAGCTGTAGGTTATCAATAAATTTGGGTCCTGCATCTGCACCACCCTTGATTCCAAAGACTACCATCGCCCCACCCTTACCGTCCAAATATTTTTGATTTAGAGCATTCATCGGATCATCCTCTAAGCCCGGAAAACGGACCCACTCGACAGATTCGTGACTCTTGAGAAATTTTGCTACTGCTAATGCATTTTCACAATGACGCTCCATTCGCAAAGGCAAGGTTTCAATACCCTGCAAAAACTGCCAAGAATTGTCAGGAGAAATGCAGGCACCCAAGTTACGCAAAGGAACCGTTCGCATTCTTAAGATAAAAGCTAGCGGAGCGAGAGGTTCCGGTAAGTCATGCCCCCAACGCAATCCGTGATAGCTGTTGTCAGGCTCGTCATAAAGGGGAAAGTTTCCATTTTTCCAGTTAAAGGTACCTGAATCCACAACCACACCACCAATGCCATTGCCGTGACCACCCAACCATTTAGTCAGGGAATGCACCACAATAGATGCACCATGCTCGATCGGGCGAGTCAGGTAAGGGGTAGAAAAAGTACTGTCCACAATCAGAGGAATTCCATGCTCGGCGGCGATTTTCCCAATTGCATCAAGATCAGCTACATCAAGCCCAGGGTTACTCACAGTTTCACAAAAAAGAGCTTTGGTTTTGTCTGTGATGGCCGCGGCATAATTTTGCGGATCATTAGGGTCAACAAATTTCACATTGATTCCAAACTTGGGAAGAATGTCATTAAACTGAGTATAGGTTCCACCGTAAAGATTGTTAGCTGATACAATCTCATCACCCTCTTGGGCAACATTGATGATAGAGTAAAACACCGCACTCGTACCCGAAGCGATTCCGAGTGCAGCGGCTCCTCCGTCTAATGAAGCCACGCGCTGTTCAAGCACATCTGTGGTGGGGTTCATCAGACGGGTATAAATATTACCCAGTTCACGAAGACCAAAAAGGTTAGCCGCATGTTCGGTGTTATTAAAAACAAACGAACTGGTTTTGTACAACGGAACAGCACAGGCATTGGTGGTGGACTCGGGTTGGTATCCCGCATGAAGACATTGAGTTTCTATTTTCATTTTTATAAAATAAAGGAGTTTGGAAGTAAAGGGTGAGGATGAAAACCAAGATTGGGGAATTTTTTAGCTAAATCAACTCTTTATCAATCATTGAAAGGATGAACTGTCTTTTTTCATGTCATAACTAAAACATCACAAAGTTTCTGTCTTCCCCCTTGCGATCAAACCTTGCATAAAAATCTTGCAGTAAATAAGAGAGCCCCAGTTTTGATCTGAGGCTCTCTAAGGCTTTGCTTAAGTCTAGGACTGAAACGATCTAATTTCCATCATGTTATTTTATCTAAGTCAAATTTTTCTTGCTGTATGGAAAGTAAAATTGCCCAAAAGTCGTGTATCAAAGAGAAAATATATACCATGTTAAATGGTTTTACTGGCAATACAAACCTCTGTTATCCCTTTTCATAAAACGAAAAGTATAAAACAAGATTTGCCATAGCATTGGCATAAATGAAATGCCTCCCCTGCCCTACTTAAGCAAATATGATAATATTTTAGCTGAGAAAAAGATAGTGGGCATAGATGTACTGCCCATCAAATGGCTGAAGTTTAAAGTATACTAGAACCTCTAGGCACTCAATCCAGCAAGAGCTGCATGCTTGACTACATTTTCAACCGAAATACCAAGCTCTTTAAGCACGGTATCACCGGGTGCAGAAATGCCAAAACGATCAATTCCTACGACAACACCGTCAAGGCCTACATATTTTCTCCAAAGATCGGATACACCTGCTTCCACCGCAAGGCGATTTCGGCATTTATTTGGCAAAACAGATTCACGGTATGTATCATCCTGGCGATCAAATCTCTCCATGCATGGCACAGAAACGACTCGAACAGTGGTACCTAACTGATCTGCCGCATCGAGGGCGACAGATAATTCACTTCCGGATGCAAGCAGGATTAATTCAAGTTCACCTTCTTCTTTTCTCGCAATGTACCCACCTTGTAAAACTCCATTCCTTCGATCTTCTACTGGTATGGCATTGAGGTTTGGAACATTTTGGCGGGTTAAGATTAAACCGGTTGGTCCATCCGTACGTTGTAAAGCAGCCACATACGCACCAGCTGTTTCTTCCGGATCTGCAGGGCGGATAATATCTAGGTTGGGTATTACCCGTAATCCACTAGTGGTTTCCACAGGTTGGTGGGTGGGACCATCTTCTCCAACCGCAACCGAATCATGCGTCCAAATATGAAAAATGGGAAGATTGGTTAAGGCAGACAACCGAACGGAGCCTCTCATGTAGTCAGCAAAAACCGCAAAGGTAGCACCGGATGGGCGAAAAATCCCATAATATCCGATTCCGTTCACAATCGCTCCCATTGCATGTTCACGAATTCCAAAAAGTAAATTCCGACCTCCATGGTTATCTTTGGAGAAATCACCCACATCTTTGATGTAATTCTTGGTTGAGCCGTGTAAATCTGCAGATCCACTAATTAAGAGCGGCATGGCTTTGGCCAAATCATTAATTATTTGACTCCCCGCCGCCCGAGTGGCCAAGCTCGCATCCTCCGGAAATACTTGGACCTGATCCATGAGATCAGCAGGTACATCTCGATTGATTCCCGATGCTAGCAAGGAAGCTTTTTCTGGGTTGGCCGCTTGCCATGCAGAAAAAGTCGCATCCCATTGCTTGCGATTTTCAATTTGCCCCGCCTTGTGTTGCTCGAAAAAAGAACTGACTTCTCCTGAAACATAGAAGGTTTCTTCGGGTAAGCCCAGACCTTGGCGTGCTGATTCAGCAAACTTGGCTCCGCCTTCCCCATGACCACCCGGTGTACCAGCAACTTCTTCAATGCCTTTGGCGATGACTGTCTTAACCTCAATAAATGTTGGTTTTTCCGTATTAGCACGAGCCCGGGAAAGTGCGTCGGATATAGCCTGTAAATCATGTCCGTCCTCGACTCTTTCTACTGAGAAGCCATAGGCAGCAAACCGATCACTTACACTTTCACTTTGAGACGCATCGGCCATCGCATCCAAAGTTACATCGTTTGAGTCGTAAATTATGGTGAGGTTATCCAAAGCAAGGTGACCAGCGAGAGAGGCTGCTTCTGCCGCAACTCCTTCCTGTAAACAACCATCTCCAGCCAAAGCAATAACCTGATGATTAAAAATTTCGTGATCGGATGTATTAAAATGGGCGGCTGACATTTTGCCGGCCATTGCCATGCCCACAGCATTACCAATACCTTGACCTAATGGCCCCGTGGTACACTCAACGCCGGGAGTTTCCATAAATTCTGGGTGCCCTGGTGTTTTGCTGTGCAATTGACGAAAGTTTTTGAGTTCTTCCATCGGAAGGTCAAAGCCAGCTAAGTGTAACCAACTGTAAAGAAACATACTGCCATGACCCGCAGACAATACAAAACGGTCCCGATTGATCCATTGCCCATCCGATGGATCAACTTTTAAGTCGCTTCCAAATAAAACAGCTCCTACTTCGGCTGCCCCTAAGGGTAAGCCCAAGTGACCTGAACTGCATGCGTGAATGGCATCGATTGCCAAGCCTCGGGCTTGGTCTGCTGCTGATTGAAGAATTTCTTGATTTTGCATAACTTAAAATATTAAGGAATTAGAAAGGTGTTGTATCTTATATCGAAATTAGGTGTTTGCGAGGTAGTAGGTGTTCGAAAGGTAAAATATAAAAAAGCTTACTCTTGGTAAATGACATCATTAGAACTCAATTCAATCATATTTTCTCCTGGGTTCACTTCCACCTCTTTGGACCAGATAGTAATTTGATTAGTAACATCATCTTTTTCAATGCCGATCAAGTAATACTTTTCAGAAGGCTTAATCCCCTTCATCGCTGCTTGTCCGAAAGCGTCCGTTCTCGTTTTCCCCACTTTTGCCTGTAGCAGTATTGACTTGATACCATATACAATTTTGGGGTCTGAGCTTTTCTCTGCTTTTGCCCACATCTCCGCTACAGAATTAACTTCTCCAGCTAACGCTTGCTCAGCTCCTAAATCCTTAAAGAGTTCAGATAAGTTTTTGGTTGTCACATAAAAGTCTGAAGCTTGAGCAGGAGATTGGCTCCCATTAGAAGCTTTTTTGGAAGCTTTGAACTTGAGTACTGTTTTGTCAGGGTCTGTCGAACCGGCGGTACTGGCTTGCGGATATTCTGGGGCGTCAGGGATCTTTATTTGAGGAGCAGTTAATTTAGCTACCTGGCTTGCATCATTTTGTTCTGAATTTTTTGTAAAATCTTCAGTTTTCCCAGCTTTGACAAATCTTGGTTTCAAAAGTTGCTCGATAAAATCTCTTTTTTCTTCCTCCGAAAACAAGCTTTCTAAAATCTTCTGCTTTTCTTCTGCTGAAAGTTCAACTTTTCCCTGTTTTAAAAACCCCAACAGCTGCTGATCATCGGGTAAGCTTTCGGCATTATTTCCAAAAAGCCTGTTAATGGTAAAACGATCCTGTTTGATATCTTTTAATTTTGATTTACCCAGGGAGTCATTCCAAATATCGGCAGAATGAGCAAATGGTGACTTTCTTTTCGATGTATATTGCTCTATCGGGGGAAGCAGGGAAGGATCATTGCATAGGTCTTCCAAGCTCAAAAACTTCAATTCACCATGATCAATCCAATCGAAGGGTGATATGAGCTTGGGGAAAAGTAGAGGGGTTGCTGTGGGTTTTAGAGAAAGGTCGGCAATGGCAGCACCATTAAGGTCTTCCATTCTGAGAGGAGCACAGAAGGATGGGAAATCAAACCAATCAAGGCTGTATTCCTCTGTGTAAGTCTTACTACGACCAAGAAGAATTGCCGGAGACAAAATTATCCAAATAATAAATTTTTCCATAAGGAAACACCTTTTTATATCTCAGCCCAATCCAAGTTGGCAAAGTTTTTCTTCTTGCTTGAATGTAGATATAAGATTTTTTGGGATATTTGAACAAATCACAGCCCCCTTGTCGCTAAAATACAAAATTTTAGCTAAACATTCACTACCCGAAATTTAATTGTTATGACAAATGAATCCCCTAAAGATATCATGATCGAAGCTCGAGGCTTGAGCAAATACTACGGCAAATTCGTAGCCGTGGAAGACTTAACTTTTTCGATCAATAAAGGTGAAGTTGTGGCTTTCCTAGGACCCAATGGTGCAGGAAAAAGTACAACAATGAAAATGCTCACTGGGTTCCTCGCCCCTTCCTCTGGGTCAGCAAAGGTTTGCGGCATGGAGGTTGCTGGCAACCGAGATGCGGTTGCCAACCGCATTGGTTATCTCCCTGAAAATGGGCCGCTTTACGAAGAGATGACCCCTCTGGGTCTCCTTAACTTTTTTGGGGATGCCCGAGGTATCGACAGCTCAACCAAGTCATCTCGCATCGAGAAAGTTGTGGGGCAATGTGCTTTGGAGACTGTTCTTAATAAACCAATTGGAAAACTTTCCCGAGGATTTCGCCAACGAGTTGGCATGGCGAATGTGCTCTTACACGAACCAGATGTTTTAATTATGGATGAACCCACCGCTGGTTTGGACCCCAACCAAGTCCTAGAAGTGCGAAAAACCATAAAAGGGTTGGGTAAAACTATTCTATTATCCACTCATATTCTCCAGGAAGTTCCAGAGGTTGCAGACCGGATCATTCTTATCCATCAAGGTCGTTTAATTTTTGAAGGAAGCCCAGATGAGCTAAAGGGCGAAACCTCCCTCGATCAATGGTTCAATAAGCAAACCATGGACGCTGCCTAACCTACTTTTTCGAAAACCTTATTAAAATCTACTTCAAGCATGAACACACAAGCCGTCACAGCTGTATTTAAGCGAAATTTTTATTCTTATTTTGGGAGCCCTAGTGGATATGTTTTCATATGTGCATTCCTTCTAGCCAGTGGATTGGCTGCCTTTTGGCCCCAGGAATTTTTTGACTCCAACCTTGCAAACCTTGATCAACTCAACAGGTTTTTGCCTCACATTTTACTTGGCTTCATACCTGCCATTACCATGGGAATTTGGGCCGACGAGCGTCGCCAAGGAACCGATGAGCTTTTGCTCACCCTCCCGGGAAGTGATTTTGATGTAGTCCTTGGTAAATATTTCGGAGGAGTTGCTATTTTCACCATCTCCCTCGTATTTTCATTTATTTCCAATTTAATTGTACTTGGACAACTAGGAAATCCTGACATTGGTCTTCTCCTATCCACATACATCGGATATTGGTTTGTTGGTCTTAGCATGCTCGCCGTAGGAATGGTCGCTTCCTTTTTAACCGCAAACCTCACCATTGCCTTTGTTTTTGGAGTCGCGTTTAACGCACCCATCGCCCTTTTAAGCAATTCAGAATGGGGGATCTCTGCAAATTTTTTAGACTTCAGCCGAGGCATTATCAGTATATCCGGCATTGCTTTCTTCCTGGGCCTGGCAGGTGCTATGCTTTACCTAAGCTCTATATTGATTGGGCGTCGGCACTGGGTAGGTAGCACCCAAGGCGGAAATAAATCATTTCACTTCTTAATACGCGTGTTAGCTGCTGTTATTATCGCCTTTTCTTTGACCCAGTTTTTCCGCAACAATGACTTTATTCGAGTAGATTCTACCCAAGAACAGCTAAGTAGTTTATCCAATGGGTCGATATCCTTGCTACAGGATATTACAGAACCTGTTGAAATTGATGCCTTTTTATCTCCCGCTGAATCAATGCCCGAGCAATATGTGCAAACAAGAATTAACCTTCTTACTGCCTTACGAGAAATTGACCGAGAAACTAAACTCGTTTCTGTAAGCATAAATGTCATCACTCCCGAAGACAATGCATCCGCCACCGCTGAAAAATATGGTGTGGTTAATCAAAATGGTGTGACTCCCCCCTTGCTTGTCCAGGAAGAAGGAAGGTTTAGACCATGGCAAAAGGATTTATACATGGGCCTTGTTTTTAAGGGAAATAGCGGGCAGCAAACGATACCATTCCTTTATAAAGGCCTACCCGTTGAGTACGAGATCATGCGTACCTTATCTTCGGTAAGTAGCTCAAAAGCTAAAAAGAAGCTTGGTGTTTTCGCCACAGATGCACCACTTCTCGGAACTGGCGGAATGGGTATTATGGGCTTTAATCTTGGCGGCGGAACCCCTGCCTGGGAAGTGATCACCGAACTTCGTAAACAATATGACATACAAGAGGTAACGGGGGGCGAAATTACCAAAGGTGATTATGATGCCCTTATGGTCGTCCAGCCAAACAACCTAGATAATGAAAAACTTGATGATTTAATTGGAGCAATCAAAGCTGGTATCCCAACGGCAATCTTTGAAGATCCACTGCCCCTCATCCAAGGTTCACTTACAGGAACTTTTGAACCGCGGAGAAATAACCAGCAAGGTGGGGGACCCGGCCAGCCAGCTCCGCCGGCACCAGAAAAGGGAGATCTGAATAAACTTTGGAACCTATTGGGCGTCCATTTCAATGTTAATCCGAATGAAAGATTGGCAACGATTAAAAAAGAATTGATTGCACTCCAAAACGAAGCAACCAAGAGTTTGGCACCAGCTCGTGGAACGATACCTGAAATTGGCAACTTTATCGCCAAACTATCCGGTCTCATTACCAAAACCAAAGAATATGAAGCCCGTCTCAATGCAAACTCGCCACTCCTCAAGTCTGACTGGGAAAGTCTCAGCCTTTCATCCCTCAGAGATTCAGTGAGTGGGTTGGATTATAAAAATCCATTCCGCAACTATGTGGAGCAAAAACTTCTCGCACCGGTCGAAACCCGGTTGGGTGGGCTTGAAAAAAGAATTGTCCGTGATTCCTATAACCCATTTCCCAAAATTCCTCGCTCAGAAAACTTTCCCGACGAATTTGTATATGTGGGTGGTCTGAGCAACTCATTTGGTCAGGGTCCCGAAACATCTGCTTTACAGTATTGTCTGTTCACCTGCACTGGCTCAATCTATCCCACAGGTAAATCTAACCTTACCTTCAAGCCTCTCCTTTCCACCCGCGGAGGTTCACGCACGGGGACTACATCGGTAGATAATTTCTGGACTGGTGGTGTTTTTGGCTCGCCTCGACGATTTAATCCTGACCGCACAATTTATCGTGGAAACGGTTCTTCGGAAGTGATCGCTGCATCCATAAGTGGAAGTGTGGAAGACGGGAACAAAACCAATCAAATGAATGTGATTCTGGTTGCAGATGCCGATGTCCTCGCAGACCCATTTTTTAACATACGGAGTCGAGGTCCAGACTCAGACTTTCCTTTGGATGTAGACAATGTCACCCTGTCCCTAAATCTTATAGACAGTCTCAGCGGAGAAGACAGCCTACTCGAAATCAGAAATCGTCGTAGGCTTCACCGTACTCTTGAAGAATTTGAGAAAAGTATAGAGGTCGCTCGGGAAATTGCTTCAAAAACAATTCGCGACGCTGAAGCTTCCATACAAGGAGTATTGCAGGATGAAAATAGAAAACTCAATGAAGCCCTCGCAGAAGTCCAAAGTAGCCAGGGCCAAATGACACAAAACCAGTTCATGCAGCTCCTTCAAACCGAAGCCGCTAAATTGCAAAAGAATTTAGCAAAAAGAGAACGTGAATTAAGACAGGAAGCTAACACTAAAGTCAAAGATGCAGAGCGTAGAAGAGATGCAGAAATCAAACAAAAGCAGGAGAAAATACAAAACCTTTCCGTATTTTTGCCCCCTGTTCCTCTCTTGATTATCGCATTTTTTGTTTACAGAAAAAAGCGATTAGCTGAAATTCAAGGAGCAACTGCATCCCGTGTACGCTCCTAACAATTCACGAAATAAATTTTAACATTCTTTAAAAAGACCAATGAAAGAAAATAAAACAACTGTCCTTTTTATCGCTGCAGCAGCTGCATGTATTGCTCTTGCTTTAATAACTGCACCTGTCAAACGAGACCCCGCAAGCAAAGGGAGTCGCATGGGCCAACCCCTTTTCGAAACTTTTGATCCCCGACAGGCAACGGGTATCGAGATTGTTGAAATGGATGAAGAAAAACTGGAGGCAAAATCAATCGAAGTTGCCAAGACAGAGCAGGGCTGGTTTCTACGCAGACCAGGAAAGCCTGACTACCCAGCCAATGCAGATAACCAACTGAAAGATGTGTCAACTATTCTATTTGATGTACGAATCCTTGACCAAGCTGGTGAAGGTGCTGGTGAACATGCAAAATTTGGCGTCTTAGACCCAAGCCGTGCTCAACCAGGGGACACTGGCGTCGGACGGATGATTGCATTAAAAAACAACTCAGGGTCCAACTTGGCTCAGCTCATTATTGGCAACGAGGTAGATGGATTAATGAATACTCACTTCGTTCGAAAACCTGATGAAAATGAAGTCTACAGAGTCGAAATGCAAAATGTTAACAATGTCAGTACCAAATTTGTAAACTGGGTCGAAAAAGATTTCCTAGACCTAGACAAGCTCAAGATTAAGCAAGTGACCTTTGATAATTACGAAGTTAAAGACGGAAAGATTGTACCATCTGCTAAACAAATACTGAATTATGATAGTTCGGAATGGAAATTACTGGGTAGCTTGCTCACACCGGATGAAGAATTAGACAAAGCAAAGCTCGATGGGATGAGAGATGCCTTTGATGACTTGGAAATTATTGATGTTGAAAAGAAGCCTCAAGTTCTAGCCTCCAGTTTAAAAAATGGAAATGAGTTTGTGGCTGCCAATAATGTTCAGGAATTAAAAAACTCCGCTAAATCTCTCTTTGGTAAGGGTTTCCTTACCGTTGAGATGGTGGATAAAGCAGGAAAGCCCCTTAAATATGAAAACGGGAAGCCAAAGCTGCAAGTAGTGTCCAAGAAGGGTGAAATCATTGTGGGTATGAAAGATGGCGTGGAGTATGTACTGAGGTTTGGAGACAGCTATCGTGGGACTGAGGAAGAAGACAATGCCACAGGTGATAGTCGCTACATCTATGCCTATGCACGTGTCAACCCAGGTCTACTCGAACAACCAGTACTACAGGCGGTTCCCCCACCTCTTGCAGCACCCCAAAAGAAAAAGAACCCCACGCCCCAAAAGAAAGATAGTCAAAAAGGTGCCAAAGGACCCGAAGGAGATAAAGGAAAGCAGTCTCCCCCTCCCCTCTCCCCACCAGGTCCACCTCCCAACTTCACCCCTCCATCTCCCCCCCCAAGTAAAGCACCCAGCAATCTCCCCAAAGAGGTTTTAAATGCTTCGAATGCCAAGCCTGCAATCATCCAAAGTGACAAAAATGCTTCTCCCAGTGATGAGTTCACCAAGAAGAGTGCAGATCGTGCTGCTGAAATTGCTCGGATTAAAGCTGCCAATTCCACAAAGCAAAAAGAGTTTAATCAAAAACTTGCCACAGCTCAAAAGAGAGCCAAGGAACTCAACGAAAACTTAGCTGATTGGTATTATGTAATATCGAACGATGTGTACGAAAAAATTCGCCTTAATCGGAACGATTTTGTGAAGGCTAAAGAGAAAGAGGAAGAAGCCAAACCAGAAGAAATCTCGGCGTCTCACATCCTTATCTCCTACAAGGGAGCAAACCGGGCTGATTCTAAGATCAAGAGATCCAAGAACGAAGCCCAGAAAGAAGCCCAGCGGATACACAATCTTATCACCCAGGAAGGAAAGGACTTTGCTGCCATGGCAAAAGAGCATTCGGATGGCCCCTCGAGCTCCAAGGGTGGAGATTTAGGGAAATTCAAATTTGAAGTAATGGCCAAACCTTTTTCAGAAGCGGCTTTTGCTTTAGATGTCGATTCAGTTTCAGAGGTTGTCGAGACTGACTTTGGTTTTCATGTTATTAAGAGAACCCAGTAGACCATTTACATTTACCTTCATTTTAAAAGCCTCCCTTCCATCGGGGAGGCTTTTTTCTTTTGCGAAAACAGTTGATGTACGATACATAGAAAAGGATGGCCTTTCCATTCACTAAGAAAGCAAAATCGCCAATTTTATCCCGGATTCATGGGGATGATGCCACTCGTTTACGATTAAAGTATGACACCTATTATCATATTTTTGAGCGGCAGGAAGGGACCCATGTCTGGAAAGATGGTCAGGAGTTTATTATGCTCTCAAGCAATGATTACCTTGGCCTGGCACATCACCCCAAGATTAAAGAAGCTGGGATTGCCGCTATCCAAAAATGGGGAAGCAGTACCACTGGTGCCCGCCTTGCCAATGGGGGTCGATCTTTCCACCGGGAATTAGAGGAGTCGATTGCAGCGTTTCTTGGAAAAGAGGCCTGTCATGTTTTTTCTGCAGGATACCTGGCTTGTGCTTCTGCAGTTACTGGATTTGCGGATCGTAAAGATGTATTGTTTGCTGACAAAAACTTACATTCTTCTCTTTGGAGTGGCATAAAACTAAGCGGAGCGCGGTGCGAACGGTTTTCTCATAATCATCCCGGGCATTTGCGGGAATTATTAGAATTTGAAGATAAAGAAACCCCTAAAATTTTTGTTCTAGAAGGTGTTTATTCCATGGAGGGCCATATTGCAAAGCTTCCTGCATTCGTTGAATTAGCCGAAGAATTCAACGCCTTTATTGTAATGGATGATGCTCATGGCTTTGGCGTACTCGGACCTCAGGGAAGAGGGGTTGCCCATCACTTTGAGCTCGAAAAAGAAGTGGATGTAATCTGTGCAAGTTTTTCCAAATCACTCGCAGGATCCGGGGGCTTTGTTGCTTCCACACAAGAAGCAATCAATTATATGCGGAGTCATTCGAAGCAGACAATTTTTTCCGCTGCCCTTTCTCCAAGTGCCTGTGCATGTGCCCAAGCTGCGTTACAAATCATGCAGGATGAACCCGATCATCAAGCTCGGCTCATGAGTAACCTCTCCCGTTATCGATCGATTCTTGAAGGGCTTGGCCTTGATATCTGGGAAAGTGAGACACCTGCCATACCCATTGTCTTAGGAGAAAAAGAAAAAGTGTACTACTTTTGGAAAGCTCTTCTTGAAAAAGGGATCTACACGATTATTTCAATTGCTCCGGGTGTGCCCCCAGGAAAAGATTTAATTCGTACCGCTATATCTGCCAGCCACACAGATGAAGACTTGGATCGTATCGAAGAGGCCATGCAATATGCATGCACTAAAATATAAACTACTTTAGTTTCTTTACCCCTATCAAGATCAGTATGGACTGAATCCATTTACCCAGGTTTGTGGAAAAGGGCTTATAGAAGCCCCGATAAAAATAGGTAATAGCGTGAAGTTTTTGATCTTTTACTGATTGGTCACGGCGAATGCCAACTCCCCAACGTTTGTTGAGAATTTGAAAATTTTGATCATTGAATCTCTTTCTCCCCTCACTCGCACTTTTTACATGCTCCACTACACTATCATGCACAACAACCGAACATTTTCCTTCCGCAGATAACCTCAAGCAAAAATCTACATCTTCACACCCATTGACAAACATTTCATCAAATCCACCAAGTTCCAAAAAATCATGGCGATACATTAAGCAACAAGCTGCGGTAACAGCACTCCACTCCTTTACCTCACCTTTAAATGAGTTCATCCTAAAACCCTGACCGTAGTGGCGGGGATTTCCCTGTGGTGAAAAAACCACCCCCATATGGTCATAAGTGGAAGAGCCAGCAAGTTGCTGAACATTCCCAACTATACCAACATTTGGGTAACTGCTTAATGCTTCGATCATAGGGCGAAGCCAATCCCCTTTTACAAAGACATCATTATTTAAAAAACATAAAATATCACCCTTTGCTTCATTGGCCAAACGATTATTATTTTTCGCGTAACCTCGATTCTCCTGATTAAAAAAAGTACGAATGCATGGATCCAATGATCGTAAATAAGAAGCGGTACTATCTGGGCTATTATCATCAATGATTAAAAGCTCATACCTAATCTCTTCCGCTCCAAGAGAAAGATTAATTTGTTTCAGACACTTTTGGGTATGATTTAATTGACCATAACAGGAAATTAAAATGCTTACTAATGGAGAATTCACAGAAATCTGCCTTTCTCTACAGTTTTCTGTATGGATTGGTGCAGGTGAGAAGCAGTTTTTTTAATGTCAAAATATTGCTGGACATGCTTCATTGCATTAAGTCGAACATCTTCAAAACTTCCCGGATCCTGGTAAAATTCTTGTAATTTCTCCACCCATTTCCTGGGAAAACCCGGATCTAAAGAAAAGCCTGAAACCTCATCAATAAACGCCTCAGAAGCCCCAGCATTCACCGATGATAAAACCAAACAACCTGCATCCATTGCCTCTGGGACTACATTGGGTATACCATCACGATCACCCTGGGTGTCAACAATACCTGTAAATAGCATCACATCCTGCGTGAGGAGCAATTCTCTGACTTCATTTTCTTTTCGGGACCCGCACAAAGTAACATTTTGCTCCAAACCAAATCGTTTGATCTCTGCACTAATTTGCTTTCGTAACTTACCCTCTCCTACAATTTGGAGAGTGAAAGGAATATTTAATTTACTTAGCTCAAAAACTATTCCCAGCATGTAAAAATATCCTTTCTTGGGAACTAATCGGCCAATAGCAATAAGTTTTAATTTAGGTAACTGCTCAGCAAAGGTAGATGTGTCTCGATTGGAAAAGGTCTCCAATCCTCGCCGGATTAATCTAATTCTTCGCTCATCAACTCCTCGTGCCCGGAGACGGTTGGCAGAGGATTGTGAAGATGTCCGGACAAATTGCGCAGACATCAATTTTTCGTCCAATAGCCAGTCCCCTCCCTTACGAAATAAATCATAAGCATGAGCACCCATAGAAAAAGGAATCCCTGTAAGTCTTGTAATCGCCAAGGCTGCTGTGGCAGGCATAGTTGCCCATACCGCATGAATCAAGTCGTAGCCTTTTTTTTCAAAATTACGGGCTTCAACCAAGGCAAAACCCAGTCCTAGAAGAGTTTCATTGAAATTCTGTGTACTTGGGCATTCTTTCCCCCACATACACCTAAGTATTTTTAAAAAAGAACGAGGTCGAATAAATGCCCAATATGGAATCCAAACAACCAGGCTTAGTAACTTAAACTTGTTAAAAAGCCCAATCTTAATACCGTGCCATTCCTCTTGTCCACCCCACAAAGAAAAAGCTTGGGGTTCCAAACCCCGTGCCCAAAGAGCTTTCAGTTCTCTTTGAACAAAAGTCTCGGTTGACCTCGGAAAGGTCGCGTACAGAAAAGCTACCTTTTCCAAATTGCAGTACTTGTTAGGCGAATTCCGCAGTTCAGTCGCTCGCTTCGTATTTGACAAATCGAGGTGTTTTATTTTCTGGCGTGGTACTGGAACCATTACCAGAATTAGAAGATCGGTGAGAACCATTCCCATTGGTTTCGGCACCCGCAGATATTGATACTTGGCCATCGATTACAGGATAATAATCAAAGGCCAATTTAATCTCTTCAGCAACTGCAGTCTTTTCTCCCTCGACAGTGATTTCACCCTTAAAACATGCTAACGGATGACGAACACGAGACACGGTTACTTTCATTTTCAATAAATCACCCGGTTTACAAATCCTCCTGCATTTTACGCCATCGCAAGAAGTAAAAAAGATCGTGTTTGGATCTACCTTTTCTTTAAGGGCGACATTTTCTCCTCTAAGAAGAAAAAACACACATAATTGGCCGAGGGCTTCGATCATAATGGAAGCAGGGAAAACGGGGTTTTCCTTAAAGTGCCCTTCCAAAAAATACTCATTCCCGGATATCCTGTAAGAGCCAGAAGTTTCAGCTCCGTTTATTTGCACAGATTCCAAAAATAGAAAAGGATCGCGATGTGGCATCAATGCGGCAATTTCCTCAATACGATAAGTTTTTGCACGAACAGGGGGTTCTTCTCCAACAGCCTTGGCTTGTAAATACACTTTTACATCTCCGATCGTCCTCAGATCTTTCAGCTCTTCATTATCAATGCTCACTTTCAATGTTTGCTCCACCAGCATTACAATTTCAAGCATGGTTAATGAATCCATTCCCAAATCTTCATACATGCGAAGGGTTTCATCGCTTTTGCTTAGGATTACGCGCTGATCTGGCTCCAGGTGTCGATCAATAATACCCATTACGATCGGCTCAACCTGATCGACGTCTTGGTTTTTCCGGAAAGCAAGGGCTGCTTCATAGGTGCCTGGAGGACAGCGCTTCAGCAAATCCTTAAGATCTTCTTCAACAGTTGTATTTGACTCAGAACTCATAATTAAAAGGTGGGGGATAATTTTACTATCGTTAAATGCTTTTCTTTGGGGTAGGAAGAGCGAATCTAATTGTTTAATATTTATTATGGTGGAAAATCAACCTGCGAGCAAACCTAAATCAGTTGTATTAACCTGTGCCCAACCGACTGGTATGCTGACCCTCGGTAATTATCTGGGAGCTGTAAGGAACTGGTCTACCATGTTAGAAAATCATGACTGCTATTTTGGCATTGTCGACTTGCATGCCATTACAAGTCCTTACAAACCAGCAACTCTACGAAAAAATATCTACGAGTGTGTAGCTCAGTATATTGCTTGTGGCTTGGATCCTGAAAAATGTCATCAGTTTGTTCAATCTCATGTCATTGGCCACACCGAGTTGGCGTGGATCCTGACCTGCCTTACTCCGATTGGAGAATTGCAGAGAATGACACAATTTAAAGATAAAGCTGCCAAGCTGGGCTTTAAAGTTTCAGAACCATCCCACGATCGTTCAGATACCGTGAAGTTTTCTCATGAAGGAGCCAGAGCCCAATCTTCGATTACTGCGGGATTGCTCTGCTACCCGGTCCTCATGGCTGCCGATATCCTTCTCTACAATGCGGATCTTGTACCGGTGGGGGAAGATCAGCGGCAGCACCTCGAACTCTGCCGCGACCTAGCCCAAAAATTTAACACGACTTTCTCAGACACTTTCACCATACCTGAGCCTTTTGTTCCCAAAATAGGTGCCCGGGTTATGTCACTTTGTGAGCCCACCAGAAAAATGTCTAAATCCGACAGTAATGACAAGGCGACCCTTTTTATTCTTGATGAACCAGCGGTGATAAAGAAAAAAATTGCATCCGCAGTTACCGACTCGGAAGCAAATATTAAGGCCAGCCCTGAAAAACGTGGGGTTTCAAACCTACTTAGTATTCACTCTGCCCTTTCGGGTACAAGCGTAGCCGACCTTGAAGAGCATTATAAAGGTAAAGGATATGGTGTGCTCAAAGCGGAACTGACTGAGATCATTACGGACTCACTTCAGCCAGTTCGAGAAAAATACCATGAACTTATCAAGGATAAGGAATATTTGAATAAGATTTTAGCAACCGGAGCAGAGGGTGCTCAGAGGCGGGCAAACAGGATGATAAGCAAGGTTTACAGAAAAGCAGGTTTCCCGGAAAAAGTAAGGCTTTAATCTTTCCCATTTTTAAACTAAACAAAGCAGATGGTTCTAGATTTTGAAGATGATGACGAGTCGGGTGACTCCATGGTAAAGTGGCCCTTTTTTGCTTCCGCTATTTTTATTGTTAGCTTAGTCGGGGTCTTTGCTTTTCTACATTATCAACAAGAAGGTTTCCTCGGGAATTGGCAGCTCGTGGGATGTATGTTTGGCTCTGCCCTCGCATCCATCCTTATCTTTTTTCCTTTTTTTGCGGAAAAAGCTCTCTTTCTTGCCTTTGATGCCCGTAAACCCTCAGAGGAAGAATTTAACCGCAAAGTATTCTTTGACCTCAAGGAAATGAAGGAGGAACTCGATACTTTGGCCGTCAAAATTGACAAGGTGCCTTCGGTTGTTGACCAGATCCTTTCCAAGTCAAAAGAGGAAAGTCAAGAAAAGGACGATAAAATTCAGTCCATTCTGGAAAATGTAAAGCAAGCGGAAGACAACCTGACTCAGAAAATTATCAGTTTGGAGCAACTTGTCTCCTCCCCCCTTCCCCAAGACCCAGATCCAAAAATTGAAGAAGTTCAAGCTGGTGTTCAAAAAAATCATGACTTAATCAACAAATTTTCTAAAAGCTTCAAGGATGTGGAAAAGTCGATACTGGCTTTAAAGCAGCAAATAAAAGAAATCTCCCCCCCTTTCCAAACTCCTTACCCAATCGAGCCACCCCCATCGGATGATATGGCCGAGGCAAGCCAAACTCCTTCAATTTCCGAAGCCATAGAAAAAGAATTTCAAAGCGAAGCCTCCTTACCAGAGCTTCAAGATTCCGAGCCCGAGGAGGAAAATAAAACAGAGTCAGTCCCCGATGCTACCCCCTTTGCGGAGGAGGAAGAAAAAATAGAAACCGAAAAAACGGCTGAACTTGAACCCTTGCCCTCCCCTCCCCTGGAGGTTGAATCTGAAAGCATTGAGGAAGTGGACACCCATGAAGATAAAAACTCTGCAGGTGAAGAAGATAGGGAATTAGATCCCGTAGAGCCAGAAATCACACAGGAAGCCCCAGTAGCACTTGCAGACACCGCTCCCGTGGAAACTCCTGAGCATGACATCGCAGCATCTGACAATGAGCTCAAGCTGGATCTCCCTGATCCCGAGGAAACCATTCGTAAAGTCGATGCTTTGCTTGCAGGGGAAAAACTTCCGGTGAAAACAAAAGCTGATCCACTAAACAAAGACCAACCTGATAAAAATGCCGTAACCGCTGTGATTGCCAATGTAATGATTGGCATTGGTAACAAGCCTTTCCTGCGAGGAGATGGGCCGGGGCTTAATTGGGATGAAGGAGTACCTATGAACTTTGTTGAAATCGGGAAATGGGCGTGGTCTCCTTCCCGGAAAAATGCCACCTTTACCGTCCAGGTATTTCGTAATGACGAAGACCCGGATAAAGGGGGTAAGTATGAGATAAAACCGGGAGATAAGTTTGAGATTACCCCAAATTTTTAAAAAACTACCCAAATAATTTGCTTGGGTAAATTGATTGGTTAACCAAGTCTTGAACCGCCTCCACCACAAGTGGTTTATCTTCCTTGTAAGTAACCCCCATCCAGGAACATGTGGCTTGGTTTACATGGACGCGGGCGATCTTCATGCGAATACCATCATCCACAGCAGCTGGCAGATAGAACTCGGAAGTTAACGGGTCTGCTACACCTTTCAGAAACTCACAAAATCTTTCTTCCAGGAGAGGAAAGACCGAAGGGGGAAATCCCCATACATTCATCGAAACAATTTCATTACCCTGCAAGGGAAGTGGTTCACCTTTGGCATTCAGTCCAGCCAGTGGGTTTCCACCAATTTTGCTCCATTCCTCCACCGACTCCAGCAGCCCATAAGATACCTTGCAGACTCCCCGGGAAACCAGACCATGATCAGATAATGTATCGGATAAGCAAAAACCAACCATGGAGAAATCATCTTTTCCGGCGGTTAAAGTATTGGCTAATACCTCAAAGGTCTCGGCTCCATAAAAGTCATCCGCATTAATGACCGCAAAGAGATCCTTTTTTAAAAGTTTGCGGGCGGCCCATACCGCATGTCCTGTGCCCCAGGGCCGAGATCGCTCTTCCGGACAAACAAATTCACCAGGCAGGTCATCTTTTTCCTGGAAAGCATAGTCTACTTTTAAAATACCGCTGTACTTTGCCCCAACCTGTTCTTCAAATATCTCCTGCATTTCCCGGCGGATCAAAAAAACAACCCGGGTAAAGCCGGCACGTTTGGCATCAAAAATGGAATAGTCCATTAATGTTTCTCCACTCGGTCCGATTGGTTCCAGTTGCTTTAATCCACCATACCGACTTCCGAGACCGGCAGCCAAAACGAGTAAAGATAAAGATGTTGATTCAGTGGTCATTTCGAATAGCAAAAGAAAGATAATTTAAAAGTTCTGTGGTAAAAACTGCTTCCTGCCCATATTGTCTGGCCAACACCTCACCCGCACGGGCATGCCACTGGACTCCAAGGATAGATGCATCCAGGGCACTGTACCTACCCTTCGCAAGTAAGGCACCCACTATACCGGCAAGTATGTCTCCGCTTCCACCCCGGGCTAGGACCGAACTACCCCCTAGGGAATGGAAACAGCTACCTTCCCGGAAAATCTGAGTATGGGCACCCTTGAGGATTAAAACACTTGGGTTGTCTTCGCTGAATTTTGCCGGTGCCATACCCGTAGCAATCCTTTGGTATTCCCCGGCATGAGGAGTGAGCACAAGTTGTTCTGGCTTGGGTGCTTTTTCTAACACTTCTGTCCTGATGGCATCCGCATCCAACAATACAGGTCCATCAAAATAAGATAAGGTTTCACGCACCAAAGCTAAAGTTTCCCCGACCTGTCCAAGCCCGGGACCAGCAACCAAAGCAGTTGCCTTGGAAAGCAGACTCCTCACTTTCCCCAAACCTTCCAGGGCAAGATTCCCTTCCGGGGTTTCCGGTAAGGGGACCCACATAGCTTCCGGCCTCTGGGCCGCAAAAGCAGCGTGCAGAGATTCGGGAATCCCCACACTCAAAAGCCCAACCCCTGCCTTTAGGGCCGCTTGGGCAGCCATCATCGCAGCCCCTGCAAAATCACGGGAACCTGCGAGTAAAAGGAGGTGCCCATTGGATCGCTTTTCAGAAAAAGCAGGGCGTAACCTACGCAAAGCCTGCAAAGAAGAGCTTCGGATAACCCGATCTCCGCCCCCTGCAGCCTTTTTTGACCCCCCATCAAAAAAGCCAAGATCCAAGTACCGGATTCGGCCAACAAACGGTGCATTGTCTTTTGCAAACACCGGAGCCTTGGCTATGCCCGTACAATAGGTAAAATCAGCTCGCAAAATACCAGACTCATCAAAGCCTTCTCCATTTTCAGATATGCCCGTGGGCATATCCACCGCCACCCGGGCACCCAGAGTATCCTGTTGATTTAAAAAGTGGATCCACTCTTTCAGTGGGCTTCGTAAGGGTAGTTTTGCCTGCATCCCCAGAAGGCCGTCGAGGGTGGCGTCAAAGCCTTTAAGCTTTGTAAGCTTTTCCCATTCCTCCCGGATAGAATCAGGCGTGGAATGACCGGATACCGGCTTCAGTATCTCCATTTTCTTTCCCACTAGTTCCTTGGCTTCCTCCAGTGCCTGCATCACAAAAGGGCGGCACTCAGCCCACTCCACCAAGGGCCAGACAATGGCACGCATGGTAGGTATAGTACGGAGCAGACGCTTGGCCGCAAGCAGGGCATCCCCCCCATTATGACCCTTACCCACAAGTACCAAAAGACGGGGACGGTGGGCAATGGTGCGTAATTCGCGCATATCGCGGAGTAAAGTATCTCCAATGGCTTCCCCGACCTCATTCATCACTGTCCATTCATCACGCCTGTCCTCCGAGAAGAACTCTTTTTCAAAAGCCACTGCCTGCCTACAGCTTAGCACGGGATCAGTAGATATATTCATTTGATTAAGATAACAATCGAGGATGCAATTGATTCCAGATGGGTCAAGCTCACCAAGGCCCGGGTGGCCCCTTTCTGGGTGAGTAATTCGGTTGCTTTGGGACTGAAATAAATCTGGGGCTCACCCGCCTCCCCGTTTAGGATTTCCGCATCCAACCAGCCAAACTTTTTACCAAAGCCCGTACCCAATGCTTTGGACACTGCTTCTTTAGCCGCAAAGCGGGCAGCGTAGTGAGGGCCGGCATTGGCCTTGTCCTGGCAATACTCCTGTTCTTTGGAGGTGAAGACTTTTGTAAGAAAATGAGCACCATGGCGGGAGATTGAGTCCTGTACCCTTTCAACCTCGATCTGGTCGATACCAACGCCGACAACATTACAACCCTCGGGGATTTCTGGCATTTTCATCAGGGATTGAGCAGGCTCCGCATCTTTTGCACCGCTTCCTGGAGGCCGAAGGTCAAGGAGCGGGATATAATACTGTGCCCTATATTAAATTCGTAGATTTCATCCAGGGTGCGGGCACCTTCGACATTCTTATAATTTATTCCATGCCCCGCATTTATCCGGAGGCCCAAGCCCAAGCCCACTTTCATCCCTTCCCTCAGTAAATCAAGCTCCGGCAATGACTGCCCCGGCACTGTCCATGCCCGGGCAAAACTCCCCGTGTGCAATTCCACCCAGGGAGAACCAATTTCCGCAGACGCTTCCAACTGGGCCACTTCCGGATCAATAAACATGCTGGTGGGGATACCCGCTGCGGTAAAAGCTTGTACCGCCTCCCGGGAACGTTCGAGGTTTCCAGCCACATCCAATCCACCCTCCGTTGTCACTTCTTTCCGGTTTTCCGGAACCAGGCATACACTTTCCGGTTTTAAGCTTAGGGCTAATTCCACCATTTTCGCTTCCAGAGAAACTTCAAGATTGAGGCGGGTTTTCTTTTTCTCCAAATATCTCTGCACATCTTCCACCTGTACGTGGCGGCGGTCCTCGCGAATGTGCATGGTCACACCATCAGCTCCAGCATCCTCTGCCAACCATGCCATTTGAGCAGGGTCTGGCTCCACAAAACCACCAAAGGTGGTATCTTCATCCCTATACCTCGCCTGTCTCAGAGTTGCCACATGGTCTACATTTACTCCCAATAAAATCATGATGGAAGATCGTATCGGTATTTCAATCGAAACTCAACTGGCTTTGTTGGCCATCTTTATCGGATTGAGCGGAAGAGGAAAGAATGTTTCGTAAAAATCGCGGACGGTGGTGAACCGTGAGGCCTTTTTCCTTCAGGGCGGCCAAGTGCTTGGGGGCACCATATCCCTTATTGGAAGAGAAATCATAAGCCGGAAAGTCCAGGGCCAGCTCCCGCAGATGACGGTCCCTGGTCACTTTGGCCATCATCGAGGCCATAGCCACCGCAACCGACAAAGTATCCCCCTTGACCAATCCCTGGTGTTCATACTTCAGTTTCTTCATGGGTCGACCATCCACCCGCACGATCCAAGCTGTTCCGTGCGGATCAGGAGGGTTTTCAAACAGGTTTCCTTCTGCCTTGGGCACGGGCTCCCATAACCCATTTGAATGAGCGGATGCTTGCTCCATGGCCCGGGCCATAGCCAGGCAGGTTGCTCCGACAATGTTTTCCTTTTCAATTTCCTCCACCGTTGCCGTGCCCACGCCCCAAAAAAGATGCCCATCATCCCCAAGCTTGCGGACAAGATCATAAAAAAATTCCCGTTTAGATTCATCAAATTGTTTGGAATCATTAACATCTTTGGTTTTTTCACGATTCCTGGCGTTCTGGAAAAAAACAGAGGGTAAGATAACTGCACCGGCGACCACTGGCCCAGCCAGGCAACCCCGCCCTGCTTCATCGACCCCTACAATCCCCTCTACCTTTTTGGCATCTTTGCGGTCAAATACCCATCGTGGATTCACCATATTTCAGAGGGCCCTTACTTCTTTTTCCATTTCGGATTCCATGCCTTCTTGGCTGGTGGCGTTTTCCCCATCGCCTCATATGCAGTTTTAAAGTGCATTTTACAAAAATCTGACATTCGGTCTTCCCCCACTCTTTGGAAAATCTCCTTAGCGGTTTGCTTTGCCTGGGAACCAGAACCCTTGGGGATTTTGTGACCCGCGAGGTCTTCCAGTTTCTTCATTTGGTCCAGCCAAGTAGCCCGGGCAATGATGGAGGCAGCGGCTACGACCGGGTCGGACTCCGCCTTGGTCCTCATCTGCAAGTCAAACCCCCGGTCTTTTACATAATGTTGCACTAGGGGCTGCTTGGTAAACTGATCGAGAAGCCCCCATTCCGGTTGCCGTAGATCAAGGGCATCATTGAGGGCTTTCCCATGAAGCCAGGCGAGGAGCTTATTTAGGTTCTCTCCAAACTTCAGATAAAGCTCATTATATTTGGGCATACTGGTGAATGCGGTTTTAATGATCACGCCCCTGGTGGTGGCAATTTGCTTGGCCATTTTCAAAATGGCTCCATCGGTGATGGTTTTACTATCCCGTATACCCGCCGCCATCCAACCCTTGACCATATCCCCATCCGCAATCACACAGGCACAAACAACTGGACCGAACAAATCTCCCTTCCCACTCTCATCTAGCCCCGCATGGGGCTCAAACCATTCCGGATTATTCACTTCTTCATACCCCAACAAAACTTCACCAGTTATCTCAGGTTCCAAAATATGGGTAACAAAGTGCTCCGTTCCTTTCCCCTGGACCACCAGTTTCCCACTCTCATAGGCTACCACCTTGACACCATCCCCATCAAAAGCATGGCGGGCGTACTGAACCTCCCGGGTTGGCCACCCCCGACCGTGGAGGACATTCCCAAGTTTATCCAGCTGAGCCGGTGTCAACTGTAGGTTATACATCGACTTTTTCTTTCCCCCATCATCACTTTTATTTGGAACCAAACTTGCCATCATCGAAATATCCATGAAAAAGAGATAAGAAAAACGCAACCGCCAAGCATGAAAAAAAATAAAACCAAGCATCCACTCCCCCGATTGGAAGACAGCTCAGGCTTTCGTTCATCCCTGCTTGCCTGGTACGATGAGTATAAGCGGGATCTCCCCTGGAGAGCCAAACCCAGCCTCTACAAAACTGTCATTTCCGAGTTTATGCTTCAGCAAACCCGGGTTTCTACCGTGCTCCCCTACTTTGATCGTTGGGTAAATAAATTCCCTGACTTTCAAACTTTGGCCGTGGCATCCGAAGAAAAGGTTGTAAAAGCATGGGAAGGACTCGGGTATTATTCCCGTGCCCGTAACCTTCACAAGCTCGCCAAAATTGCATCCGTTTGGAAAACACCCCCAGAAACCGTGAAGGAGTGGAAAAAGTTACCCGGCGTGGGCCCC
>ERZ1046876.266-NODE-266-length-42047-cov-23.517908_pt1 | contig 42047 bp, 36 predicted proteins | sample MGYA00383094_ERZ1046876 | MGnify/ENA primary metagenome ERZ1046876 (study PRJEB29581, sample SAMEA5548364) | metagenome | biome: marine; feature: coastal; material: water | depth 50 m | study: Short-term variability in the microbial, nano- and picoplankton...
CCGGTGCAAGAGCGATCGTTGATGCCCTCAATGTGCCAGTCTCCAATGTCATTGAGATGGGGCCATTCTACTGCGCTGAGTTGAGTATGCAGTTTGGAGACGCCGTTCGGAAAATAGGTTTGATAGCGCAGGACAGAGCCCATGCAACAGGTGTCTGGGGACCTGAGCATCACGAAATAGCAGCAAGAATGGCGGCTGATTTCGCAATAAGGTCAATGCCTATTGTGACTTTTATGGACACTCCTGGAGCTGATCCATACGAGGAAGCTAACGCGAATAATCAGGCGCACTCGATTTCGCGACTCATTGCAGAGCTTTGCAATGTCGACGTGCCTACACTGGGTATTATTGTTGGGCAAGGCTATTCTGGTGGCGCCATACCTCTGGCGGCAAGTAACCTGCTTTTGTGTGCTCGAACAGGTGTGTTCAACACGATTCATCCGAAGGCGCTTGCGAATCTTGTCAGGCGATACAATCTTTCGTGGCAGGAATGTGCAAAGTTTGTGGGTGTTTCTTCCTACGAGCTTTATCGTCAGGGAAATATTGATGGTGTGATTGATTACGACCCGGGTGAAGCAGAAAACATAGGGAATTTACGCGATGTCATTGTTTCGGGTATTCAGTCTATTGAAGATTCGACGCGGCAATTTGTTGTTGATCACCCGGAAATAATCGATCACTACAAACGTAATCTTAATCGTTATTTAAACCCGACTGAATATTTGTCCGCGCTCAACGCGAGTACAACCCTAAAGCTGCGTACCTCTCCAACCGCTTATCCCAATGTCTTCGGATCAGCCTATCGTTACATGCGTTATCTTGGTTTGAGAAAACGCATCAAGAGCACAACGACCACTCAATACGGTCGTCTGGCTGAAGTGGAGATTCCGCCAGGTGAGCTGGCTCAGAGAATTCATCTTGAGCGACGCTCAGGGTTTTTGGGTTGGTTGCAAGATCCGGATAAAATTCTCTATGAAGATGTGCTCAGTAAGGCTTGGAAAAACTACTCCGACAAAAAAGCTGCCGTGGGCGATGAACGCGGCCGGATAGCGCAATTGATTTTTGGTGAACCCACCAAAAATTACGAAAATGCCAAGCAGGAGTTGTGTTTGCTGGCAGGTTTGCACCTGTACAATCGCTGGAAAGCCAGTGCCCGGGACAACCTGGCAGCACTGATAGAGCATATTGGGGATGAAGACGCCAGCAGTTACCTTCTGAAACCTGTTGATATCAAAGATGTGAAAGGGCTGTTGGGCGCCATGTCCAACACCGACAGTGATTTCGTAAGTTATCTTAAAAGCCGCTTCACTTTTGAAGGGAAAAAGCTCTTTGATTCTGAATTTATAGAGGAAAAAGCGGCTGGTTTTTTATTGTCAGAATTAATCTCCGAGCTTAATTTGATCCTCGAGGGTGCTTCGCTGTTTGACAAGGAAAAACTGTCGGGTCAGAACCTTTCTGATTATACGCAACAGCTACTCGAAGGTGACCAGGAGCGTTCTATTCAGTTGAATCGTCGACTGTTGGAAGACAGTCTGTGGTCTTACATCGATAGAAAAAGTGATATAGACAGCATTGTTTCGGAACAGGACAGAACGATCTTAGATGTGGTTCTCGACGAAGATATTCGCGATGACTTTGTCACCGAGTGTCAGAACCTGATCACTTTTTCTGCCGTGTACGACAATCTTATTGCTGACTTGGTATCGGTGGCGCGTCAGGCACATGAGTCGAAAACACTGTCATCCGAATTTATTGAGCATTTGCTGCAGCGCTCTTTTGCTGAGGTTGCCGCGTTGGGCTCGCTTTCCGAGATGAATGAAGCGGATATAAAAAATCAGTTTATAAGCTGGGTAGATACACTTGCGAATCATGCGCGATGTAGTGCGTTTCTGAAGTCCGCAGAAGAATGGATTCGAGTGGTTCATAAAGACAAGTCGGACACCCTGTTCGTTATCGTTAGTTTCTTCTTTGAAAAGATCTTGCCTGAGTATTATTCATCACAGGCCTCGGGTAAAAAGTTCGATGGAAGGGTGGAGCCTGTCAGGATCGGGCGCAGAAAAGATTTTTGGAACCGGCTCACAATCGCTTACCGCGACCTTTTATTTCATGAAATGCTAACGAAAGAAAAACGTAGCGGCAGAACAACCTACACAGCGCTGCTCGATAGGTTCGTAAGCAACTTTGAAGAACTCAACGGCACACTGATGTCGGCAAACCCGGTGGCTTTTCCTACGTTTCGACCGTCAATTGAATCTGCTCTAAAAAAGGGTGTTCACCCGTCAGGTCTGATTACAGGCATCGGCGACGTGACGACTGATCAGGGTTGTTATCGTGTTGGGCTGGTAATGTCGAACGTGGCATTCCAAGCAGGCAGTATCGATAACTCTGATTGTGTACGGTTTTGTAAGTTGTTGGTTGAATGTGCGGTTCAACGGATTCCGGTACTCTGCTTTGTATCTTCTGGTGGTATGCAGACCAAGGAAGGTGCGGCGGCCTTATTCACAATGGCCGTTGTTAATGACCGAATAACGAGGTTTGTGAGAGATAACGACCTGCCGATAATTATGTTTGGGTTCGGCGATTGTACTGGTGGTGCTCAGGCAAGCTTTGTCACGCACCCGCTGGTGCAAAGCTATTACTTTACTGGCACCAGCATGCCTTTTGCTGGTCAAACCGTGGTGGAAAGAAACCTGCCCTATACCTGCATGATGAGTAATTACTTGTCGGTCACGCCGGGCGCAATGCAGGGTCTGGTGAAACATCCATTTTCTGAAGACCTCGATAAAGAATTACGACGAGTAGATCCGTCAATTCCCTTGCCGACTGAAACGGTGGAGCAGGTTGTTGATCGTATTATGTCCGGTCGTTTGACGGCAGCGGAACCTATCGTCGTTACAAAAGTCGCTTCGGAAGCAGAGTTGATTCGACCAATTCAGCGGGTGCTGGTGCATGCGCGGGGTTGTACGGCAGTTAAGCTTGTGTCAAAGGCGATTGAATTCGGTCACGAGGTTGTATTGGTGCAGTCAGATCCGGATATGGATTCGGTGCCTGCCGATATGGTGCGAAATGATCCTAAACATTCACTTGTCTGTATTGGTGGTAACACGTCGGATGAAAGTTATCTCAATGCCTTAAGTGTTTTGAATATAGCCGAAGTAGAGGGGGTTGATTCTCTTCATCCCGGCATTGGCTTTTTGTCTGAAGATCCAAATTTTGCCAAGGTTGTGCGTGAGCGGTCTTTGAACTTTATCGGGCCTAAAGTCAGCAGTATGGAGACTATGGGCAATAAGTCTAATGCCATTAACACAACAATGAGTAACAACGTGCCGGTTGTGCCAGGCAGTCACGGTATTGTTGACACTTCGGAGCAAGCAGCAAAGATCTCAGAGCAGATTGTTTATCCTGTTTTGCTGAAAGCTGTCCATGGCGGTGGTGGTAAAGGCATTCAGGTTGTTAGACGTCCGGAACAGTTGCATGGGTTGTTTCAGCACGTAACGACAGAAGCACGTGCGGCGTTTGGTAATGGTGATCTTTACATTGAGAAATTTGTGACATCAATGCGTCATATTGAGGCTCAAATTCTTAGGGACAGTCATGGTAACACCCGTGTGCTGGGTATTCGGGATTGTAGTGTTCAGCGAAACAATCAGAAACTGATGGAAGAATCACTTTCGACGATGCTGCCGGAAGAGCATAAGAGAAGTGTGTTTGAATACGCCGCGAAATTGGCAGATGCAGTGGATTACATTGGCGCTGGCACAGTCGAGTTTATATACGATATACCTAGCGATGCCGTGTATTTCATGGAAATGAACACGCGTCTGCAGGTTGAACATCCAGTGACGGAAGTCACGACCGGCGTCGACATCGTCAAAAAGCAATTTGAAATTGCGGCTGGAGGATCGATAGAGGATCTAAAAGCTGAAGAACATGGCTACGGGCTTGAAGTCAGAGTCAATGCGGAGAAAGCGGTTCAGGATGCCGATGGCCTTGTGTCATTTGTGCCGACACCCGGTGAGATCACACGCTGTGAACTGCCAGAAGCAGATCATATACAGCTCATCTCGATGGCGGGTGAAGGCAAGGTTGTTTCTCCCTTTTATGACAGCTTGATCATTCAAATCATCTGTTACGGCAAGGACAGAAATGACGCGATCAAGAAGATGCTTGATTACCTCGATCAGGTTGTCATTCACGGTATCAGCACTAACATTACGCTGATTAAACGTATTCTTCGAGACGACGAATTCTTGAAAGGGATTTATGACACGGGGTATTTACCATCGTTCCTCGAACGAACCGATGTGCCTGGCCTCATCGCGGAAATGGAAGCAGCATCAGGAATTGAATCCTTAGGCATTGATCTCGAGATGCTAAAGATAGAGGGAAGCGACGAATTGAAGGTGTTGTCACCATCAACGGGCGTCTTCTATCGAACACCGTCGCCCACGGAACCGGAATACGTCAATGTTGGTGATGTGATTGATACAGAGTCTGTAGTCTGCCAACTGGAAGCGATGAAGATGTTCACGCCGGTGAACCTAAATACTTTCTCTGGTGAAGATGGCGAAGTTTACGATTCTTCGCAGAAATACGAAGTTACTAGAATTAACTTAGGTACTGGACAACAGGTTAACGAAGGGGATCTGTTGTTTGTGATCAGGCCTGTGACTGCGGCGCAGGAAACTGAGTGATTTTTTGATTACGCTGGCCTTTTTCAAAATACAGTGAAGACTCACATTAATGTTTTGTCATCAAGGCTGAAAATGCCAGAAGCCGGTATAACCTCAGCGGTCACTCAATAGAACATTTCTGTAAGCGAAGGCGTGGTGACGCGCATGCCTGCCTTTAATCTGCGCGATCTAGGAATACTGATCTGCCTCACTGCACGCGTGATCGATAAGAAACTTTAGTCTTGCTGCCTCTTTCAACTCAGGTCTGGCGGTCAGCCATCCGATGAGTGCCCTTGTCCTGATGTGCAAGAACATGGGGATCAGCTTTATATGCTCGTCTGATAGGGGGCGATGTTGCTGATAGCCCCTGAGGAATGCCGCCTGAAGCATCTGGTAGTCCTCTCCAAATGCGTGTGTATAGAGCGCGACGGCAATGTCATAAAGATGCCAACCAAAGCCCGCGTCGTCAAAATCGATGAGGTACATTTTGTTGTTGGCGACAAAAACATTTTCGTCGTGGAGGTCCGCGTGAATCATGCCGTAGACATCACGACTTTTCCCTAGAGCTTCTAATTTTTCGATGATGTTTTCTTGCGTGCTCAGTAACAGAGCTTTTTGATCTTTGGTAATACCAGGTGAATCCCAGTACCTTCCCCAGAAGGGCGATTCGCCGAAGAAGCCGTCGATGTCCAACTTATGGCGAACAAAAGATGCGCTGTGCTGCCACTGCTCAGAGTGATTGTGGAGTTTTGCCATCATCGCGCCAAGCGGCGTCAATTGCGCCAAAATAGGTTCGATGGCGGGTTCACTCCCTCCGAGTTCACGTAAGGAACAGCCCTCCAGCCATTCTATGATCTCGGCGTAACGTGATCCCCCGTTTACCGTAACCGGCAGGTAGTATTCTCCTGTTTGAGTAGGTCTGGTTGCTGGCAATAAGAAACCGGCATCTGAGAGCGCCTTGGTCCACTCGTTTTCGGCGATAAGTTCGTCAAGTGTGTGGTAACCGGGTCTATGAATTCTGTAGGCAAATGTGCCCTCTGAGGTTGTGATTTTGTAAACAATATTTTCAGACTGCGAAGCGACGGCGATACTTGTTGGTGCAAGACCCCAATGTATCAGGGCATCTCTTACCTGCCCTAAGATTTGAGTTGGATCATCCATTGTTTAATACAGTTTTGAAGGTGTCGAGAAATCTGTCCGCGTGCTTTTGCTCGAAAACCAATGGTGGTCTGATTTTTAAAACATTGCCTAGTGCGCCAGCATTGCTGAGTAAAAACCCTTTGTCTTTCAATTTGTTTGCCATGGCAACCGCGCCTATACGATCAGGTTCGTTGTTCTCTTTAACCCATTCAATGCCCGTAAACAAACCGCAGCCGCGGACGTCGCCCATCATTGCGTGGGCAGGTTGCAATGCATACAGCGCCTGTCGAAGATATTCACCAACAGCTGAGCTTTTTTGCAAAACGTCTCTACTTTCAATCTCATCCAGCACAGCCATTCCAACCGCCGCCTGCAAAGGGCTTGAAGCAAAGGTATTGAAATATCGTGATGACTTTCGAAAGGCGTCGATGCTATCTGCGCTGGCTGCAACAGCTGCCAGAGGAAGCCCGTTACCCATAGGTTTACCCATGCAGACAATATCTGGTCTGAATCCGTTTGTTTCATATCCCCAGAAATCGCCAGATCGACAGAACCCTGCTTGAACCTCGTCCGCGATGATCAGCCCACCCGCAGCATGCACAATCTCTGTCGCCTTAGCCATGAATTGACCGGGCACTTCAGGCAAACCTTCGTTGGCAAAGATAGAGCATACAAACATGCCGGCAAACGGTGTGTTGTTTGCTTCGAAGTCAGCGATCGCGGCGCGGACCTTGTCAAGGTACAGGTTACACAGTGCATCGTCATCAAGGCCTGCCTGAAGGGGTCTATACTTCTGAGGAAAGGGAATTGCTCGGTAGTGCTTGTGCTGTGGAAAGTTGGAGTTTCCCGCGATGGACATGTTTCTTACTTCACTGCTATTGCCGTGATAGGTCGCATCCGTACAGATAATTCCCTGGCCGCCGGTTGCTACCCGAGCGGTCATCAGTGCAATTTCGCTGGCCTCGGTTCCGGAACAGGCGAACACGATATTCTCGAGACCATCGTGATGAAGGTTTAACAGTCTCTCAGCATAATCCAGAATACCCTGATGCAAATATCGGCTGTGTACGTTCAGGGTCGACATCTGTTGGGTCATGGCTTCGACAACCCTTGGGTTAGCGTGACCTACACAAGGCACGTTGTTGTACATGTCGACGTACTCATTACCTTTGTTGTCGTAAAGTAGCACGCCATCTCCCCTAACGATTTCGATAGGTTGTTCGTAAAAGAGGGTTGCGGAACCCATGAGTTGTTGTCTTCGATCGAGCACGGTTGGCATGGTGATGTCCTGAAGTAGCTTTCAAAACAGTATACAGAGATAGTAAAGCGGAAGGATTGTTTTTTGCGCTCTCACGATTAACTGGTAGCGGCGTCAGTAAATTTTGTTGTTTGATTGTAAAAGCTATAGCAGCTCAAAAAAACCTTTTCCGATGTAGATGGCGCCAATAATAAGGATCACCAGTCGCCCGATAGATTTAAAAGTTCTATCGTTGATGTGATTCACTATCTGACTGCCGAGCCAGTTACCCAAGATCGCCGCGATGACAACTGCAATAAAAATGGGCAGAGAAAGCGCTTCAACCGAAGTGATAAGGAATGAGTAATACGACAGTTTTAGACAGTGGCCAAAGGTTTGTGTAATCGCCTTGGTACCCAGTATTTCCTGCCTGGTGAGCTTGCTTTTTAGATAGAAGAGATCAAGTACGGGGCCCGATGCACCTGCCAACATTTGCGCCGTTGTGACTAACAAGCCACAAAGTAACGCAATGAATTTGTTTTCTATATCAAGATCAACTGATTTGGGAATGCATAACGCGATGAAGGGGAAAGCGCCAATGAGAATAAATACGATGGCTTTGTTTGGGATAAAAGTAACAGCAATGAAAAATCCAAAGATGATGAGTGCGCCTGCACTATAGGGCGCAAGGACCGACCACCGAATATGGTCGCGATAAAGCCAAATTCTTGAGCCATTGGACACGGTTTGCGCGACGCCATGTAAAACCATGGCCGCGGGTACTGAGAGGAAAAAACCAAAAACCCCCATAAGTATCATACCGCCGGCCATACTAAGGACGCCGGAAATGAGGCTCGTCACGAGGGTGGCAGTCACTAATAGTATGGTGAGCATTGCGCTTCAATCCCAAAAGTCGCCTGACCGATGAGAATCCTTCTTTGTTAAGAGTGATAAAAGAGAATAGATAGAATATGATATATCTCAATATGGAATATATGTTCAAGCTGTCTCGAGTAGGTTTTAGTCATGATAGAAAATTTAGAAACGCTGCTGTCACTTTCGCGGACCGGCACGATGCTGGAAGCAAGTACTGACCTGCGAATATCGCAGTCGGCAGTGAGTAAACGAATATCTGCACTAGAGCGATATTACGATCGAAAGTTAATTCAGAAAAAAGGTCGCCGCGTAGAGCTTACCCAGCATGGACAGAAACTTGTGGATAAGATTGCGCCGATTCTGTCTGAGTTGCGTGACCTGTTTATTGAAGATGCTCCTGCGGGAAGAGGCACGTTGAGTATTGGTGTTTCTGACGCCATTTTGTCTTCCTGGGGCCCGTCTGTTTTTTACCGGGTCAAACAGCTGATGCCCGAGGTGGAGTTTGTATTTCATACATTCAGGACGCCTGTTGTGCTGGATCGCGTAAGGTCTGGCGAGTTTATGGTGGGGGTGTGTACAGGCTCTGAGCGTCTTGATACAGATCTTCAGTCCGAGATCCTGATGCAGGAAGATATGGTCATCATACCTTCTGGGCTTGAGAAGATTGATGCGACACTGCCACATGGTATTAAAGTGATAAGCATCGAGGATTATTCCGGTGCCTGGCGCTCATTCAAAGACGTGGTTGCGCGGCTGAATATTCAGCGTGAGGTTGCGCTCGAATCATTTTTTAGTGTCGCCCAAATGTCCATCGCGGGTTTTGGTCATGGGCTTGTACCCATTGGTGTTGCAAAGACGCTTAAAGTGCCCGAAGACAGGCTGATAAATTTGGGCGGCGAAGGTCTAACCAGACCAGTGAGGTTTGTCGCGCGAAAATCGACTTACTCCATCCCTATTGTTGCTAATTTCTACCAGTTTTTGATGCAAGAGGTACCAAGCAGGGACTTTGCCTTTAGCGCTGGAACGAGCTGAACGCTGAAATTAACCGATGAGTCTCAGCAAGCATTTGATCTCAATATTTGCAAAAAAGCTTGTAGCTGCATCAAGCAAAGCCCGCGAAGTGGCAAGTAAAAATGCTCGCTAGTATCGGTATATTTCGCCATTAGGTGAGGTTAAGGTCAATTGCGTCGAATCAGCTGCCACTGTGTGCCCCACTCGCTGGGCTGTAATGCCCAACTCTCCAGCTAGGCTGATGACTTCATCGACTCTGGCTTCGGGAAGATAGATTTCCATTCTATGCCCCATGTTAAATACCTTATACATTTCCTGCCAAGGGGTTTCGGAGGCTTGCTGGATTGCATCGAACAACGCTGGCGTCGGAAACAGATTGTCTTTAATGAAGTGAACATTGTTGCCAAATTTCATGCACTTGGTTTGAGCGCCGCCTGAACAGTGAATGATGCCCTTGATCTCGTGTCTCATAACACCAAGAATTTTATGAATGATCGGCGCATAACTTCGGGTTGGACTAAGAATGGCCTCGCCGACATTCAAACTTGAGCCGGGTAATGCGTCCTCCAGCCGATAAGGACCACAGTAAATAAGGTCGCTGGGTAGGTTGGAGTCAAAAGTCTCCGGGTACTGCTCTGCATAATATTTCGATAGCATATCGTGCCTTGCACTGGTCAGACCGTTACTTCCTATGCCGCTGTTCTCTGCTGTTTCGTATTTTGCCTGCCCGGTAGATGACAAGCCGACGATAGCCAGTCCGGGTGTAATGTTATTTGTAATCACGTCGCTCTTCCGCATCACCGTCACAGCGCAGGAATCAACAGCGAGGGTGCCAGTGATATCACCCACGTCTGCGGTTTCACCGCCACCTGAGTGAATGTTAATTCCCTGATCTCTCATCTCCGCAAGAAACGTCTCGGTGCCCTCAATTAACGCGGCGATGACTTCGCCGGGGCAATTCAATGCGTTACGATTGATGGTATTAGACAGCAAGATTCGACCATTGACCCCTACGCAGATCAGATCATCCAGGTTCATGACAATACTATCTTGGGCAATACCACGAAAAACCGAGGCGTCACCAGTTTCCTTGTATTTTAAGTAGGCGATCGTTGATTTGGTGCCGCTGCCGTCCGCATGAATAATATTGCACTTTTCAGGATCGCCGCCGAGATAGTCCTCAGTAATCTTGCAGAAAGCGCCGGGCACAATGCCGGCATCCAGGGTGTCTACGACTGAATGCACCTCAGTCTTATCAGCACTCACACCTCGAGACTGATAGCGACTGACGCCGCCGGCCTCATCCTGCTTGTCAACAACGATATACCCGGAGCGGTCTCTTGCGGCTATTAACCCCCGAAATTCCAATTGGCGAAGGGCTTTTGCCACCGTATTGGAAGCGATGCTGTATTCCGCGGCAATTGAGCGAATACTGGGAAGTCGCTCGCCACCTGCAATTTCGCCAGTGTTAATAGCGAAATGGATCTGATCGATAATTTGCTGGAATACCGGCGTAGGAGATTCATTGTCTAGATTCAGTTTCATGGGCTTTTCCGCAATCGTCGTTGGGGTAAATTGGTCTGTATCACTACAATGATACAGATGTCTGGTTAAGATGGATAGATGCTGATCGGTGTTCGCTTCGATCTGAACACTGTCACGGGCTTTCACCGACGTTATCGCCTATAATGCGCAGCCTTTAAAACCCGGGAAGTCGGGGCGCTAGCAAGGATCATTTTCTGTGACAGCTGTAGAAGCAATAATTATTGATTACGATGCGGGCAACGTACGTAGTGTCCAACGTGCCTGCACCGAAGTTGGGATTTCCGCGACAATTACCGCGGATCCTGAACTTGTTAGACGTGCTGACCGGGTCATTTTTCCGGGCGTTGGTTCAGCGGAAAGCGCAGTAGATACCCTAGATAAGAGAGGGCTGTCGGCGGCGTTGAAAGACTTTTATGCGACGGGAAAACCTTTGCTTGGGATATGCCTTGGATGCCAGATATTGCTGGAATACACCGAAGAGGGAAATCGCGACTGTTTAGGATTGATTAACGGCGAGGTTTTGCGTTTTGAGCCGGAAGATCACGATCTCAAGGTACCTCATATTGGCTGGAATCAGGTGACAGAAGTAGGTAGTCATCCGATGTTAAAGAATGTTTCAGAGGGTGATGAGTTCTACTTTGTACATTCCTATTACTGCCGCCCAACAACAAAATCGGACCATCTCGGTTACACAGACTATGGCACTGAATTCTGTTCCATTCTGGGGCGTGAAAACTTGTTCGCAACCCAGTTTCACCTTGAAAAAAGCGGCGCCAAAGGGCTCGCTATCTTGAGTGAATTCAAACATTGGTCGGCGGACTAGTGCTTTGCTCAGTAAACGAAATGTTGAGTTAACGAAATGTTGAGTAAAAGAATCATTGCCTGTCTTGACGTGAGAGAAGGCAACCTCGCCAAGAGCGTCAAATTTGTCGATACCAAAGATATTGGTGATCCTGTTGCCAAAGCAAAAGAATACTATCTCGATGGTTTGGACGAACTGGTCATGTACGACATAACAGCGTCAAGCGATAAGCGTAATATTATGCTCGACGTGGTTGAGAAGGTTGCGGAACAGATTTTTATCCCGTTTTCTGTGGGTGGCGGTATCCGCTCGGTGGAAGACGCCAACAAGTTGCTGTGGTCCGGGGCAGAAAAAATCAACCTCAACTCGGCCGCAGTGCAGCGACCAGAGCTGATATCAGAGTGTACTTTTGCCATTGGCAGTCAAAACATTGTGCTTTCAATGGATATTAAAAAAGTTGAAGTGAACAGGGATTTTCCCAGTGGCTACGAGGTTGTGATTAATGGCGGAAGAACCCCGGTTGGCATCGATGCGCTTTTTTGGGCATTGAAGGGAGAAGAGCTGGGCGCCGGTGAGTTAGTCATCAATTCAATTGACGCAGATGGTACCCGTGAAGGTTACGAAATTAACCTGACTCGGATGATAGCAGAAGCGGTCAGTATTCCTGTGATCGCATCGGGTGGTGCTGGCAAACCTGAACACTTGCTGGAAGTACTCACTGAAGGCAAGGCAGATGCAGCATTGATCGCGTCAATGGTGCATTTTGGTGACTACACTGTCAGCGGCCTTAAAGCATGGTTAGATGAACGTGGTGTTAGGGTCAGAAAAACCTGGTAAAGGGTTAATCAGCCGGAGCAAAAAATGGATACCGTAACCGATGGAAGACTACTCGAACTCGAAACGCGAGTCGCCTTTCAAGAAGACACTATTCAGAAGCTGGACGACGCACTGGCTTCGCAACAGCAACAGATAATGGATCTTGAGCGACAAGTGCAGTTGCTAGGTCTGCAAATAAAAGAAATAGAGGCTGTACCGGAAACCACTGGCCCGGAAGCGCCGCCACCCCACTATTAAAAGGAACAGAGATGAAAGCTGTACGAGTAATTGCTGATGCGAAATTAAGTTGGGACGACATGCCTACACCTGCGCCTGCCGCGGGTGAAGTACTCATCAAAGTTCAGGCAACTGCGATCAATCGCGCGGACTTGATGCAGCGAATGGGTTTGTATCCACCCCCGCCGGGCGCCAGTGATGTTATGGGGCTTGAATGTGCCGGCACGATTGCTGCTGTCGGCGATGGGGTGACGCGCTGGAAAGAAGGCGATGAGGTATGTGCGTTGCTCAGTGGTGGAGGTTACGCACAGTTTGCCGTCGCTCCAGAGGGAAGCGTGTTGCCCGTGCCACAGGGTTTGACAATGGCGCATGCAGCCTGTTTACCTGAGGTCTTCGCAACCGCGTATCTGAACATGTACATCGAAGCGAACCTGCAACAAGGAGAAAAAGTTATTCTTCATGCCGGCGCCAGTGGTGTTGGTACCGCGGGCATTCAGCTAGCGAAGGCATTCGGAAATCCCAGCTTCGTGACAGCCGGCGGCGATGACAAAATACAAGCTTGTGTTGACCTTGGTGCTGAGGCAGGCGCTAACCGAAAAACCGAGCGCTTTCTCGAAAAAGCTTCAACTTTCGCCGGTGACAGCGGCGTTGATCTGATTCTTGATCCAGTCGGTGGCGGGTATTTACAAGACAACGTGAAATTATTGGGCATTGGCGGGCGTCTGGTATTGATCGGTTTGATGGGAGGGCTCAGCGCCGAGCTTGATCTAGCCCAAGTGTTGCGCAAACGTTTGCGCGTGATTGGCTCTACGTTGCGCGCACGCCCTATTGCTGAAAAAGCTGAGATTATGGCGCAGCTTGAGGCTCGGGTTTGGCCTAAGATTGTCTCAGGTGAAATCAAGCCTATTCTTGATACGGTTTTTCCGATTGAAGAGATTGAGCAGGCACATGAGTTGATGTCTTCGGACACGACGATCGGGAAAGTGGTGTTGGCTGTTGAGCACTAAGCGCTGTTGCAGCGTGATCAGAGTAGTGCGTGGAATCAGGGGTGCGCAGAATCAGGGGCGCTTGAAATCCGGCGCAGCCTGTCTTTGTGATAGTAAGTAGACCGCTTCGGTGCGGTTTTTGACGCCTAAAATTTTAAAAACGGCAGAAAGGTGGGCCTTTACCGTGCCCTCAGCGATGTTCAATTCATCTGCAATGACTTTGTTTAACTTCCCCGTTAGCGCTATCTTGAGCACCGATTTCTGTCTTGACGACAGTTTAGCGAGTTGATCAGTTGGTGCCGACGCGCCTTCATGGGCTTGGTCCCATAATCTATCCAGCGGCGCTTGTTCCTCCTCTAAGCTCCTCAAACCTGAGGTCTTCGGATGTAATATGTCAGGGTTGCCTCTCCAAGTGATCCTCAACCTGCGCAGAAAGGCCTCAAGGCCCCAATCGGTTGGGCCAATGCGTATGGCTTCGGCCAGTGCTTCTCGAGCCTCATCGCTTTTGCCCTGCAAGGCTAGGACATTGGCTAAGCGCATCCACAACAGATAGCCTGAGGGTGACCGGGAGATGCAACCCCGTAGCTCTGCCTCAGCTTCACTGTACATCCCAACAATGACTTGAGCAGTGGCTAAAATTGCAGATCCTTTGGTCAAAATTGCATCGCCTTTGGCTAAATTTGTAATCTCTTTTGTATGAGCACGCGCATGGTCAATCACTTGCTGTGATTTTCCGTTAGCGATAAGTGCTTGGTACAAGGTTGAAACAGAGCGTCCTTGCGTCAGTTCGTTAACACGTTCGGCCAACTGGAGTGCCAGTATTCGATTGCCGAGTACCCGATGCACGCGCGATCCTCGATAGAGGTTATAAACACTATCCTCGTCGAGAATCATGGCGCGATCACAATGGTGCAGCGCTTCTCTTTTAAGGTCTTCGTCGCTAATATCACAGTCGAAAGAGGCCAGCAGTATCGCCAAAATACCATTAGCCAGATTTGCATGGGCTTCAGCGCAATCCTCATCTCGCTGAACCGCCAATCTGCCAATGCGTAGCCATTCTTGAGCCTCTTGATCAGTGCGCACTGAGAGTCCCATGGATCTCGCCGTAAGACCCCAGGCGTCGAGTTGATCCTCAGGCACATCTTTAAGACGTTCTCTTTCAAATTGATCAAAGCTCAACGCGACAGCAATAGCGATGTTACCAGCGAGTTTGTCTATCAATATCGAGGTATCAGCACCGTCAAACTGGTAGGTTCGTGCCCACAATTGGCGGCGTCCTCTGGCTTCCGATATGACGACAGACGCGCGGATTCCTCCGTCAAGAAGCTGGAGATCACCCGTTAATAGATAGTCAGCGTGAAATTGCTCTCCGATCTCCCGATTACCAAGAGCGTTAACAGATAGAGCTTGTGTCACATGAAAGGGTAGGGTGGAACTCCATCTGCCGATATCCGACGGGAGTTTTCTCGCGTAAAACTGTGCTTGTTTGTTATCAGAGGGACAATCGAAAGTGCTGAGAAACAGTAATGGAATACGCGTTCTCGTTGCAATGGCGCTGTCCAAGGTCATATGCCGCTCCTAGTCTCTCAGATAACTGCGTAAGAGTTTTAAATAGCACACTTACGTGTTGAGAGCTTACAAATAGCACACTTACTTGCTGCTGGTCAAAAAGAAGCCAAATTTATAGTAACGATGGATCGCATTGACAATGTGCCACGCTCAGCAGACTTGAATATGAATTGCCACAAATGACAACAACTGGCGCCAACTAAACTTTAGTTTAGTCATTTTAAACCATCGCCCAATTGCTCGTATTTTAACCAATCTATAGTTTCAAGGTTGCTACGAGAGGGCAAAAAATGGTCAGTGACGTAACAATAGAACAACTTGTAGACCTAATTAAGCACAATGATAGAGAAGCGGAACAACTATTCTGTCGGCGCTACTTTAAGTCGACGCATTCAACGATAAAGGCGCTGGTTCGAGAGCATTCGATAGCTGAGGATCTAACGCAGGAAACTATGTTGACGGTACTTTTAAAATTACGTAACGGGAAAGTGAACCAACCGGAACTTCTAGGTGGCTACGTTAACCGAACTGCCCAGTATATCGTCATTGGGTGGTATCGTCGGAAATCTAATCAATCACACATATCAATCGACGAGGTCCCTTTATATGACTTCAGTCGAGCGGCTGAGGATTTAATTTTTGATCGGGAGCGTCAGAAGATAGTCGCTCGTATGCTAGCGTCAATGCGGGTAGCGAGAGATCGTGAGATCCTCATTCGCCACTACATTGAGGGCGAAGATAAATCGAAGCTTTGTAAAGCAAATAATCTATCAAGCCTGCATTTTGACCGAGTCATCCATCGCGCCCGAAGTCGTTGCCGCAGTATTGCAGAAAAACAAAGCAGTCATCAAATGGTCGCCTTGCTCGAGGGGATGTAGTCGCATGGGTTGCATGGTCTGTCGCGAGTAACGCATGGCGGGCGTTCAGAAGCAATAGATGACGCTGACGACGCGTTTAAGGACCGGACCAAGACGGCCCAGCATGATACAAAGATACACAGATATTTTGCGCGGGAAAGTGTGAATAGGAAGTTGCACCAATTTCCACACGAAAATTCAGCACGTCTAAATATTAAAGTTCCTCAATATTTAGACTCTGTTTGATCTCGCAGATTTGAAGTACGGCAGGTGTGCTATCAGACTTCGCCGACGTCTTCTGCTTGAAACCCTTTGTCTGTTTCTGATAGATCGAAATCAACCTTAGCGCCCTGTTTTAGCGTGCGATAACCTTCGCCGCGTATTGAACGGAAGTGGACAAAGACATCTTCGCCATCCTCTCGCTCAATAAAACCGAACCCTTTGGCATCATTAAACCACTTGACCGTACCCAACTGTCTTTCGGCCATAGTCAACCCCTCTTTTTTATTTTTATATAAAGGTTCGATAGATTAAGACAGAAATACTCAGGCCTGTCCAGTGCCGACCTTTACAAAAAAAAGTAAAAAAATGGTTTTGCTGAATTTTTGGGTGTCTTTTATAACGCCGCCACTTTTGTTTTCTGGGCTTCCAGTTGCTCAATAGCTGAATTGAGGTCAACAACCTTGTCTTTCTCTTTCTGAACAACGGCTTCCGGCGCTTTGGCGACAAAGCTGGGGTTGTTGATTTTACCCTCTGCGCGAGCACGATCCTTAATCTTCTTCTCTATTTCCTTGTTCAGCCGGGCAAGCTCGGCGTCTTTGTCAATCAGGCCGCTTAGAGGCACGAGAACCTGCATGTCGCCAACCAGATGTGTGGCAGAAGCAGGTGGTTCTGCATCAGCCTCAAGCCAATCCAATCGCTCGGGCTTTACCAAGAATTCGAGTAAGGATCTGTTGGCTTCCAATCGCGCTTTGTCACTATCGCTACCTTTATAAAAGATGACGGGTATCGGTTTGCCAAAAGATATGTCCATTTCACCTCGAATATTACGGGTGCCGGTAACGATAGCCTTAAGCCACGCAATATCATTTTCCGCTTCCGTGTCCATGAGCGCCTCTGAGGCCTCAGGGTAAGAAGAGAGAACAATCGTGTCACCGTTGCCTCGAATCGTCGAGGGCACTTGCTGCCATAATTCTTCAGTGATAAATGGTATGAAAGGATGGGCGAGCCGTAACGTCTCTTCGAGCGTCGAAATGAGGGTAAACCTCGTGCCAGCTTTTTGCGCTGCGGTAGCATCTTCACCGTTTAGCACGGGTTTGCTCAGCTCAAGATACCAGTCGCAGAGCTGGTCCCATACAAATTCGTAGATCGCTTTAGCCGCTAAATCAAATCGATAGGTTTCCATCGCAAGATCAACAGCCTCAACTGTTTTCTGAAACTCCGAGACGATCCACCGATCAACCACGCTTTGTTCCCGGGATTGTCCTTCAGCGAAAGGTTCAATCGATTCGTCTGTTGTATTCATAAATACGAAGTTGGCAGCGTTCCAGAGTTTGTTACAAAAGTTTCGGTATCCTTCCACGCGGTTCATGTCAAAACGGATACCTCGTGCACTGGAGGCGATTGAGTAAAATGTAAATCGAAGCGGGTCACTGCCGTAGGCTTTAATACCCTCGGGGTATTCCTTGCGCGTTGCTTTCTCTATCTGTGCAGCTTTTTTTGGCTGTAGTAAGTGCCCTGTTCGCTTGGTGACCAAATCCTCGAGGCTAATGCCGTCGATGATGTCCATGGGGTCGAGTCCATTCCCCTTTGATTTGGACATCTTCTGGCCATCAGCATCAGTGACCAGCCCGTGAATATAAACTTTTTTGAATGGCACTTCGTCGATATATTTCAGCGTCATCATGATCATCCTGGAAACCCAGAAACTGATGATGTCGTGACCGGTAACCATCAGGTCAGTCGAATGATAAGTCTCGAGTGCCTCTGTTTTTTCCGGCCATCCCAGAGTGGCAAATGTCCAGAGCGCTGATGAGAACCAGGTGTCTAGTACATCTTCATCGCGGGTGAGTGTCTGATCGGCAGTCAGTCCATACTTTAGTCGGACAGCCTGCTCGTCGTGTCCAACATAGACTTGGCCATCATCGGCATACCATGCTGGGATCTGATGCCCCCACCATTGCTGGCGACTAATGCACCAATCCTGAATATCTCTCATCCAAGCGAAATAGGTGTTTTCAGCGTTTTTTGGGGTGAATTGGATGCTGCCGTTCTCTACCGCCTCAATAGCCGGATCGGCAAGGGGCTGAATTTTCACATACCACTGGTCACTAAGATAAGGCTCAATGACAACGCCAGATTTCTCACCCCGTGGCACAGCCATCATATGATCTTCTACTTTATCGAGCAGTCCAAGGCTGTCCAAATCCGCTGTTATGCGTTTGCGCGCTTCATATCTGTCCAGCCCCTGATAGGCTTGAGGCACTTCTCCGTTAAGGGTGGCGTCGTCATTGAATAGGTTGATAACCGGCAGTTCATGACGCTTACCCATGTCGTAGTCGTTAAAGTCATGTCCTGGCGTGATTTTCACGCACCCGGTGCCAAACGCCTGGTCAACATAGCGATCGGCGATAATGGGTATTCGGCGGTCGGTGAGTGGTAGGCTTATTTCCTGACCAACAAGATGTTTATAACGCTCATCGTCTGGGTGAACGGCCACGGCGGTATCACCCAACATGGTTTCTGGCCGGGTTGTGGCAACAGTAAGAAAAGTCTGCGGGTTTTCCGCCAGCGGATATTTGAAATGCCAAAGGTTACCTTTTTCTTCTTCGGACTCGACTTCGAGATCTGAAATAGAGGTTCTTAGTTCCGGGTCCCAATTAACCAATCGCTTACCACGATAGATAAGGCCTTCGTCATACAGCGTCTCAAATACTGTGAGTACAGCTTCGCACATGCCCTCGTCCATGGTGAACCTTTCGGTACTCCAGTCGAGAGACGCGCCAAGCCTACGTAGCTGTTTAGAAATAGTGCCGCCAGACTGCTCTTTCCACTGCCAGGCACGTTCTATAAATTTCTCCCGACCTAATTCCGAGGCCTTAACTCCCTCTGCAGCGAGTTGCTCTGTCACAATTATTTGGGTGGAGATGCCGGCGTGATCGGTACCCATCTGCCAGAGCGTCTTGTCTCCCTTCATGCGTCTGTGGCGAATAACGGAATCCACGAGGCTATGTTGAAAACCATGGCCCATATGCAAAGTGCCAGTCACATTAGGTGGTGGAATCATGATGCAAAACGGTGTGCTACCAGAATCCGTCTCGGCGTCACGGGGAGAAAAATAGTCGTTCTCTTCCCATTTCTGGTACCAGCTTTGTTCAATTTCCTGTGGTTGGTATTTCTTCATTTCTGGCTCTTTTCTACTGCGTTTGAGTCAGAATCCAGTCAACCCCGGGCGCCTGCAGGTCTCAGATTCCAATGTACATTCAGTGATTTAAACGAACCTGCGATTATACACACAGGTCAATTGTCCGAAGAAATAAAAATTAACATTCGAGCGGTCTTATCGGACAATAATGAGCCGATACCGATCTCGTCAAAAACGGTGTTAACATAATCAGCATGAAATCAGCGAAACCCTTACTCCAGATCACCAGCTACTATGTCTTTCTTGCCCTGCTGGCTGGTTTGCTGGTTCACTTTTTTCCTGCGCTCACTCAGTACAGCCCAATTGGTGGGACAGAGAATCTAAGTACGGGTATTGGCGAGTTCGTGAGTGGCAAGGCAAAGCCTATCAATGTGGATTCCTTCAATCAGATGATCAGCCTCGCAATCTCCCTGATTGGGTTATTGTTATTGATGGAGCCTGTTGCCTGGATCTATATGGGTGCCCGCCGACGCAAGGGGCGGGAACAGTCGTTTGTGTTAACGGTTCTGCTGCTGCCCGTGGTTGTCGCTGGTATCGTGATTATTGTGCAGAATTCTCTGGCCTTGGCGTTTAGCCTGGCGGGCATTGTTGCCGCGGTGCGGTTTAGACTCACGCTTGATGACTCGCTTGATGCTATTTTTATCTTTCTCGCCATTGGTGCTGGCCTAGCGGCAGGGATATCTGCTTTGGAAATTGCAGCAGTGGTGACCATCTTTTTTAATTATATTATGTTGCTTTTCTGGGAGCTGGATTATGCTGATGAAGTCTCAGTGAATCGCTGGTTTACCAGAACATGGATGCATAATGATTCAGTTGATGAAGTTTCTCTCAACGACAGCGAGTCGGAGCAGTCAGCCAATAACCCAACAGGTGAGACCCACGCCGATAATGTCACTAAAGATGGTAATCAGCAGGACGCTCTGCGCTAGCTTGATTCTGCTGGTGCTCGGGTGCCGTGTTGACGAAAATGTCCAGCAGTGGCAACTACCCGCAGAGATTGATGAATTGTCCGGATTGGCCATTGGTCCGGATGACACCGTCTATTTGCATGATGATGAGGTGGCGGCTGTCTACAGATTGTCATTAGACAGCGGTGACGTGTCGACAATTTTCCGGGTTGAACAGCCAGTGATCGAAGGCGATTTTGAAGGTATTGCGCAAACTGCGACGCACATCTTTCTAATCACCAGTCAGGGAGAATTGTTCCGAGTTCCGAGAGAATCAAACATGTCTGAGGCAATTGTGTCTGCGGATGTTTTTGACACGGGTCTCTCAGGGATATGCGAAGTCGAGGGTCTGCATGCGCTTGAAAACCACTTGTATATCGCCTGCAAGAAAGCCTATTTAAAGGCCGATAAGGGGACTTTGCTGCTGATCGAATATAGCTTGGCGTCTTACAGTATTACTCAGGAACTTCGCCTTGATCTGAGAGACGTTTCCCTAAAAAAATTTAACACTTCGGCTATTTGGTTGGACACAGAAAGGATTGTTTTGCTCTCTGCGCGGCAGCGCAAAATCATTGAGCTAACCTGGTCGGGAGAACTCTTGCGCCAATTTAAACTCGATAAAAGTCGTCATCCACAACCCGAGGGATTGGTTATAGCCAACGGGCGTTTTATTATCGCTGATGAAGGCGGTGGCAATGGTGGCAGAGTTGCTATCTATCATGGTTGGCCGACCCATTGAGAATCTCGCGCTAAATCTCTCGACAGGCGTTGACGATATTTTTTGTCCAGGTTTTGTCCTTCTCGAAATGAGCAAATGACGCTTTGGTATATCGAAGCGCCCTTCTAATGCCGCTTCTGGATAGTTCAGGGTCTGAGGTGACCATCGCCAAAATCTCTTCCTTGGCCCCCAGAATCTGTTCCCTAGCGCCTTGCAGTGCGGTCTGTTCCTGACAATGACCGCGGAACAAGCGTGTGAGTACGGTACTAATTTTAAATTGGGGCGGCGGCGCTGAATAACTGGTGTTTACCAGGCCAGAGGCATCAAAATCATAGATGATAGGTGCATAGTGGTTTTCGCCGCTCAGTAACTTCGCGTTGTGGCAGCACTCGCCGGGATCAGGCGACCGCAGCAGAGAATAATCTGTGTTTCCCACAAAGTATTGAAATTGTTCCAGAAGGGCTGTTTGGTGCGGATCAAGGTTGCTGTATCGAGGAAGTTTGGCGGGTTGATCGAGGCCTTTGCCATTGCGTTTTGCTACACGCTTTTTATGTTCGACGAAAAACGCGGGTCTCTCTTTTAGGGTCTTGTCTGCCGTTTTGTAGGTAACATCAACCCATCGAACCCGATAGCTTAGCGGAGTCAAAGCGTTTAACATTTTGTACGCCAGATATTCGGTTCGCAGATAATCGTAATAGGAACTGTTCTTTTTGCACAGTACAACCAGTTTCAAATCGCCTTCTTTGTGGAAGACAGTCTGTTTCCGTGCGGGTGATTTTTTGAAGTCTACTTTGAGTGGAGAGAATCTACAGGTATCTCTTCTTAGTCGATTGTTACCGCGTACGGTCAACTCAATAGGCAGCTGATGCTGATCGATCGTGAGAACGCCTGGGTATTTGTTCTCTTTTTTTCGCTCCGTTTCGAGGAGCAAAAAATCAGCCTGAATTTCAACTTTAAGCGGCGCATCTTGATCAAACAGGCTGGCTTGAAGGCCTAGCGATAAACTCGTAGATACGGTCAGAAGTATTGATGCCAAAAATTTATGCATGTTTTGCCTCGGGAATCATGCGGCTGTGCCTGTGCGAGCCAAGTCCCGAATAGCTGTCCGTTTCCGTGAACCATGTCTGGGCACAAAATAGTTGATCTTTTTCGATCGGCTCGAGCTGGCGTCTCCATTCCCCGTCCTCACCCAATAGCCAGGATTGTCTTTGATCCAGCAGGTTAGCTTTCATGATTTGTTCGAGCACCTGTTTTCTAACGGTTGCTTCCAATAAGGGCACCATGATTTCGACCCTGTCATCCAGATTCCTCTCCATCAGATCCGCTGATGCAAGATAGATATCGGCGCTTTCACTCGACATCTCTTTGCCGTTGGCGAAGCAATAGATACGGGAATGTTCTAGAAAGCGGCCAACGATGCTTTTGACTTTAATACGGCTGCTCATGTCGGGGACGCCTGGACGCAGGCTACAGTGTCTTCTAACCACAAGTTCAATGTCTACGCCTGCCTCTGAGGCGTCATAAAGTCTTTTGATCAGGTCTGGGTCGGTCAGGGAATTTACCTTCAGCCATATCTGTGCACGTTCCCCTTTTTGAGCGTTTTCTATCTCCCTGTCGATGCAACGATATAACTGTTCGCGAAGTTGAAATGGCGCCATGGTCAGTACCTCGGGCGCGACAAATGACTCGCTGCTGATGTAATTGATCACTCGATTTGCGTCCCGGCACAGGGGTTCGTTGTTGGTAAAAAATGACAGGTCGGTGTAGGTTTTTGCATTATCAGGGTGATAGTTGCCAGTGCTAAAGTGACTGTAGATAGCGAGCTTATCTGCCTCCTGTCGGGTGATCACGGTGAGTTTGCAATGTATCTTCAGGCCGATAATACCGTAGAGAATTTGTGCTCCCGCGTCTTCTAGGCGTTTCGCCATCGCAACGTTGGATTGCTCGTTATCACGTGCTTCGAGCTCTATCACTGCAACGACGGTTTTCCCCCTTTTGGCTGCCTCGACGAGTGCGTTGACAATTGGCGAGTCGTCACTGGTGCGATAAAGCGTTTGTTTAATTGAAAGCACTTTTTCGTCAACCGCCGCTTGCTCGAGAAATCGAACAACGACATCAAAACTTTCGAAGGGTGAATGGACTAGCAGGTCTTTTTCCTTAATCGCTTTAAAACAATCATTGCCGTGATCTAACATTCTTTGGGGGTATCTGGGGCGGTGGGGTGGGAATGCCAGCGCGGGAAATCGATTATTATCTATCAGGTCTGAAATCTGCGATAACCCAGGCATTGCTTCGATAATAAAAGATCGGGAGCCGACAGAACGACGCTGAAATTCCAGCATCTCAAGTTCCTTGTCGCCAATCAGTCCAAGATGACGGCTGATAAAACGCAGATTTGATTCAGACAACTCATGAACCTTGAGTCGGATGACATTCGCCTTGTGACGTTTACGTAATCCGGATTCAACGATTGACCTTAAGTCAGCAGAGCGTTCCTTCTTGGCCAGATCATTGTCTCGGAGTATCTGGAATGTGCCACTGCTCCGTATCGTGACGTTCGGCAGCAGCAGGTCGCTCATTTCTTGAAGTACGTCCTCGAGTGCAACATAGCGGGTGTTCTTATCCATCACGGAGATAAAACGTGGCAGGTTGGCCGGCACCGGAATTAAAATGTGTGAATCTACTAGCTGAAGAATGACGCACATGCCGCCACTGGGGATATAAGGGAATGGATGTTCCTCATCCAACGTAAAGGGCGTGAGTACAGGCAGTATTTGTATTTGAAAGTAACTGGTTAACCACGCTGCTTCCTCGTTTGTAAGGTCGGCGGGCTCCGTCATTGAGATGCCGATGGCCTGCAGTTCGGTCTTCTGAGATTGCCATATCGTCTCCTGCATTTTCATTAAACTATCAGCGCGCACCTCAATTGCATTCAGTTGCTGTTCAGGTGTTAATCCATCAATACTCGAGACAAGAACGCGTCGGCTAACCAGACGGCTTAGTTTGGCGACGCGTACCGTGTAAAACTGATCCAGTACCGCCACGGAGATTGCGAGGAAGCGTACTCTTTCAAATAGCGGAACCCCGGGATTGTCAGCCTCTTCCACGATCCTTTGAATAAATTGGATATCGGATATCTCGCGGTTAAGGTATTGCGCGTCAGATTTTACGGTATGGTCAGGCTTGGCAGGCGAGGGGATCTGAGGCGTTGATTTTGTTTTGGGAGAGGGGCGGAGTTTGCGCCACAGCTTATGAATAATTTCTGACATATCTTCCTATTCTTCTACCTGCTGACGATCGTTTTCATCGATTGCGGAAAGTGTCGCCAGATACGCAGGCTTACCACTATCTTCAGCTGGTATCGTCACTGTTGTCCCGCGATGAATGGCGTAATATTTATCACCTTCAATAACCAGTGATGCGCGTCCTCCGGTGTAAGCACGGCTCAGCCCAACATCAGCCTGAATGACCCTTCTGCCCAGCCTTGGAACTATCCGGGAGGGGGTTGGTGTATGTGCGATCACAATGGTGTCTACATCGTAGTAAGCTAGCATGTTTTTTAGAGGTTCGAGTTCTACTTCCGCGGGGTTTAACGCGAGACCGCGGTACCAGAGAGGTCCCCCATTGCCGACTATCGTGTCTTCATCAAAGGTTCTGAGATAACGCCGCACCCTGGTATTTATTTCTTTTAGTGGCAGTGGCGTCTGATGAGGGGAAAGTCCACCGTGTACAAACAGCGTCCGATTTATTTTGATCGCGGTGTTGTGGCTTTTGATCCACTCGAAGAATTCGCCTCTGGGTGCCCACAATCGTCGGTGTTCAACGTAGCCGAGGGGGTAGATTTTTTCCAGAGCGGGTCTTCTCGATTCGCCGACGAGAGCTGCCTCAGGATGATTGTTGTCCAAGTATTCGATCATGCTGGTGATATAGTCTTTTTGCCGTTTTGCTGATTTTTTGTTGGCCAAAATAGTGAACTCACCCGGATGCACATAACGCAGATCTCCGTCGACATTCATAATCTCGTGGTTACCAATTAAAGCGTGAACGTAGCCTTTTTCTCTTCGGGCCTGTTTTTGCAATTTTTTCATGTGTTGCATGATTTTCAGTGAATCTGGCCCGCGGTCTGGCAGGTCTCCCATCTGCACAAGATGCGTCTTGCCACCCGCCCAGTTGAGCCGTGCGTCGATAAGACCGCTGTCTCTCAGGATAGTCAGGTATTGCTCGTAATCTCCGTGAATATCACCAATAGCGACCACACGGTCGACATTTCGCCAAACATCTTTTCCCCAGGCAGGCCCTGCAGCTGTTGTAACAAAAAGAAACAGGATGAGCGGCGCAATAATGTAAGGTTTTGTTCGCTGACTTTTCATCGATATGACAATTCGAAGACGTGAGTCTCTGACGCTTGGGTTTGACTACTCATTTGATCAAAAGAGGGTTTGGGCTGCAACGAAAAAAGTAGGCGTGAATTAATGTATTATCACCGCAATTAACCTTTTGGACGACCGCAAAATCATGCAAAAACCAGAAAATCAATCTGGAAACATCAAAGCGACGGGCATCGTTGCCCAACCGGTATCGGTAACGCGCAAGATGGCAGCATCGCTGCCAGGACTCCGAGAGTTAGCGGTGAGTAAAGGTTTGAAAATGCATCACCTGGGCGCGGGTTATCCGCATCCAGAGGTGACGGATCCTCGAAAATTTCTCACGCACAAAACCCGCTACTATCAGCATCTCGCAGACAAAGAAGGTATTAATGACGCTGAGCAGTTACCAGAATATCTGCGCGAATCATATTCCTATACCGATACACTGGGACCGAAAAGCGTGCGCGAAAAATTCAGTCAAGTATATGGGGCTGATTGGAACGTAAAAATGGATCCGGATTTGCTCGTGCCGACGGTTGGTGCGACCGGAGGTATCAGCTTACTATGTTCCCTGTTTGAGCGCTCGGGTGAGCCGCTGGCATTTATTACCGATGCGCCGACTTATGCAGGTTTTTTGGCTCGTGCAAGCCTGGGGCACCAGACTAAAATTTATAGCGTGGAAATGGACGCTGAAGGTCCCTTGATCGCTTCATTGCGATCACAGATAGAACAGGCACGCGCCGACGGTCGATTTGTGCCTTTCTACTACACGGTGCCAGATGGACACAATCCCGCCGGTTTCAGCTTTAGTCAGGCGCGTCGCGAATCGATATTGGCCGTGATGCGGGAATACGGATTATTGGTCGTTGAAGATGCGCCGTATATTTATATTAATTATGCCGAAGAGGCCGAGAGGCCTGAATCGTTCCTATCAATGGCGCCAAAGCAATCAGTTCATTTGTTTACAGGCTCAAAAATTGGATTTCCGGGTCCCCGGGTTGGTTTTCTCTACAGCGAGGCTGTGATGGATATCAGCGGTGGTGAAACAGCCTCTCTCAGGGACTTAGTCGTGACCGAAGCGAGTAGTGACATTTTATTCCAGAATCCTGAGGCGCTCTATGGTTTGGAAGCCCTGTTACACGACGAGAATATGGTATTGCGGGCATCCCTGTGGCCGGTTGCAGAGGACAAGCTGGCCGTTTACCGGGAAAACCGGCAAATCATGCTCGATGGGTTCGAGCGAGAGTTAGGCAAATATCCTGACAAGTTCACATGGACGCATCCCGGCGCTGGATTTTTCACTGTGTTTTCCTTTCAGGATGACAGCGTTGTATGCGATGAGGGTTTTGTTAGCGATCTCGCCTCCAACTACGGCATCGTTGTCATACCGATGTATCCCTTTTATCCCGACGATGCAAAAAGCCGCAACCCAAAAGCTGGACTTAACGAGTTACGTTTATCTTTTTGTTTCAGCGAAAGTCAGGGAGAAGCTCGCCGGAATGATTTGAAAGAATCAGTTCAGGCATTTTGTGATGCAGTAAAGAAGCTCTCTGATATCTATTGATCCCTTTTGGGGGTTGTTGGGGCTGACGGGTCGTCTCGGTCTGGCGCAGGTGTTTCTTCGTTGAGGTCGCTTAAAACCGAGGTGAGGTCGTCGTGAAGCCGGCGAACGATCTCGAGGGAATACTCTTCCACGTCTGAGTTTACAACCTGAGTTGCCTCAGCGTTTAGGGCTTCTTTATTTGTCGGGCTAGCGTTGTCCGGATTTTCTGCGTAGGAATGAATCGGGTCGCCGAACAAATCTGTTGCCAACGGCTTATCGAGAGGGTCGAGATCCGGTGTGACTGGTTTCTTCCCGCCTCTGCTTTTCTCCGCAAGCGCTGATGGCGTGTTGAGATCGTGAATGACATCCTCGAGTAATGGTTTTTGTGAGGGTGGCGTTATGGTCCGCTTGTCGTTTATTTTAGGGTCTTCACTGTCAGACATTTTTACTCGCCGAATGCTGGCTAATCTTGTTGTATTTTATTTCGTATCCGCGATCTTTATAAAACTTGTAGTTTTCCCTCGCGGCATCCCGGCTGTCGGTGTTGAGGGGTACAACTTCAGCAACGCGCTCGAACCGACTAAAAAAATCTGGCACGGAGCCGGATAGATTGACCAACACTTCTTGATGGGTGTTGGGCTCACTCATTTTGCTGCACCCGATTCTGACCGGCGCCTCTTCATCAATATTGTCGAGCGCGTGGGGAATAAAACTCTCTGGCCTGAAGTGCCACAGCAAAGCATCTATTTCTTTCGCTTGAGCTTCGTCTTCAGTATGAATATGCACCTGGTGACCCAAGCGATAGATTTTTGCGACGAGGCGACAGCTGAATAACAGCGGCGCCTCATCACTTTCTATTTGATAAAAATCTATCTTTGTCATGGTTTGACTATTTTGCTTCCTGTGCCCGATCGATGAGGTACTGGGTCAGCAGCGCAACAGGTCGTCCGGTAGACCCTTTGTTGCTTCCAGCCGCTTTGTAAGCGACCCCCGCAATGTCGAGATGTGCCCATCGATATTTCTTGGTAAATCGAGCGAGAAAGCAAGCGGCGGTAACACTGCCTGCTGGTCGTCCACCGGTATTCGTCATATCTGCAAATGCACTGTTAAGTTGAGGCTGATACTCATCCCAAAGCGGCATTCGCCAGACTCGGTCCCTCGTGTTCTCGCCTGCTGCATTGATATTGTCCGCCAGTTCATCGTCGTTCGCGTAAAGTGCCGCGGGGTGAGAACCCAGGGCCATGACACAGGCACCGGTGAGTGTTGCCACATCAATCACCGTGGCCGGCTTGAACTTATCGACATAGGTTAGTGCGTCGCACAGAACAAGACGGCCCTCTGCATCGGTATTAAGAATTTCAATGGTTTGCCCGGACATGCTCCTCACAATGTCGCCGGGACGCGACGCATTCCCAGAAGGCATGTTTTCCGCGGCGGCCAGCACGCAAATAACATTGATCGGTAGTGCCAGTTCCGCGACCGCGCGCATGGCGCCAAAAACACTGGCTGCGCCACACATATCGTAGGTCATTTCATGCATTCCAGCGGGGGGCTTCAAGCTGATTCCGCCGGTATCAAAGGTGATCCCTTTTCCTACCAGCACATGGGGTGCCTCTTTTTTGTTTTTTGCGCCCTTGTGCTCAATGATGATCATCTTGCCGGGCTGGTCACTGCCCTGTGAGACGGACAGGAAAGAGCCCATGCCAAGCCGCTTCATCTCTTTTTCTTCGAGCACTTTGGTGGTGAGTGTCTGATAATTTTTTGCCAGCAGCTTTGCTTGATCCGCGAGATAAGTGGGGGTGCAGATGTTCGGAGGCATATTGCCTAGGTCTTTTGCGTTGTCGATCCCAGCGGAGATTGCACTACCTTCAATGATCGCTTTTTTGACTTTGCTGGCCCCAGACTTGGCGATCAAAAAGTCAATTTTTTCTGGTGTCCCGTCTGCTTTTGTTGCCTTGCCACGCATCTCATTAAACGCGTAAACACCCGCGGTACTTTGCTCTACTAGTCGTCTTGCTTTCCAAGCATCCGATTCTGTGCCCGCTTTGGCTTCTAGCAAGCAGCAAAGTGCATTTTTGGCTGAGCTCTTGCTTAACGCGCCTATCATCGCTTTTGCAACCAGCAGGAACTTTGGACCATCTGTCGTTTCGATATTCCCAAGGCCAACGATGAGTATTCTTGGAGAAGTCACGTTGGGTACGTCATGCAGCATTAACGTTTGCCCAATTTTCCCATTCATGTCACCACGACTCAGTACTTTCTTTATAAAGCCTTTGCTGGCTTTGTCGAGTAAAGTGGCGGAATCGGAAAAGTGATTGTTTTCATAAACACCCACGACGACGCATTGACTGCGGGCTTTTTCCAAGATTCCTGATTTAGTACCGAATTGCATGCTGACTCCTAGAGACATTACTGTAAGTGAAGTGGATAATACAGCTTCCGAGACTGTGGGTCACATTAACGTGGCACATGTTCTTAGCTAATTAGTTATCGTTGCCTTTTGCAGGTTCTGCCTTGATCTTATATCGATATTTTGCCAAAGAAATATTTGTAACCATGTTATCGGTTGCTAGTGTCGTGCTGGTTATTTCGATGGGCTGGCGTTTTAGTGGTTATTTGAATGAAGCAGCGAGGGGCGTCATCAGCAGCGATGTTCTTTTTTTGATCATGGCCTATCGTTTGCCCGGATTCCTCGAGCTGATTGCACCGATCAGTTTTTTTCTGGCGATTATGCTTTCATATGGCCGCCTGCATGTAGACAGCGAAATGGTGATCTTAGAAACCAGTGGGTTGAGCCCAACAAAACTGGTTGTGATGACGCTGACGTTGTCACTAGTTGTCATGATAGGCACGGCGTCAGTGACACTTTGGTTTAAACCTCAGGGTGAGAAAAAGGTTGAGACACTGCTCAAGGCCCAAAGGGACTTGACGGAATTCGATACGCTGGCACCAGGTCGATTCCAAACCCTACGATCAGGCAAAAGGGTGACCTATACCGAAAGCCTCTCCGATGAAGGTGATCTTAGCAATGTGTTCATCAATGAATACAAGGTCTCAAACGCACATGGGCCCAAAGATGTCGTCACGATTGTTGCAGAAAGCGGCGAGAATGTTGTCGATGAAACCGGCAATCGATTTATCTTACTCAAAAACGGTATGCGCTACAGTGGCGTGCCCGGAAGCGCGGATTATCAGGTAATTCGGTACGAAGAATATGGCCAGCTGGTTGCCAAGGCGAAGGCGCCGGCAATGAGTCGACGAAGGGCTGCGATCCCAACCATTGAATTATTTAGTATGGCAACCCTCACCCACGTGAGTGAATTGCATTGGCGTATTTCAATTATTCTGATGATCCCTGTGATTGCCGTGATGGCGATCCCGCTGAGTCGGGTTAGCCCAAGGCAGGGGAGGTTTACCCGAATGGTACCAGGACTGATACTGTGCTTTCTCTACGTTATTTGCCTCTCGTCGGGCCGCGCTGCGATTGAAAAGGCGCAGCTACCGAAAGAGGCGGGTCTTTGGTGGATACACGGTATTTTCATCGCCGTTGTTATCAGCTTGTATCACATGGAAAAGGTGAAAGCGCCTTTTCAGGCGTTAGCTGCTCTGTTTAAACCGAAACCCGGCACGAGCGCATGATGAAGCAATTGGACCTGTATGTTGCGAAAACCGTCGGCCTGACGATGCTGTTAGCTGAGCTTGGTTTGTTGGGTATTCTGACGATATTCACTTTTCTAGAGCAGGTCGAGGACATGGAGAATAACTATGCTCTCGTTAACGTGACTGAATTTGTGATCTACAGCATGCCCAGAATGTTTTACGAGGTTATCCCGTATTCAGCCCTGATAGGGTGTCTCACCGGGTTGGGGTTGCTGGCGAACAATAGTGAAATTGTTGTGATGCGGGCAGCGGGTGTTTCTACCTGGTCTTTGTCGCTTAGTGCTATGAAACCAACAGTTTTACTGGTGTTGATCGGACTGCTGGTGGGTGAGTACGTGTTGCCGGATGTTGAAAGAATAGCGCGTAACGAACGTTTAAAAGCGCTGTCATCAGAAAGCCAAATCACACCGCAATTTGGTTTTTGGTATCGTGAAGGCAATATTTTTATGCATTTTGATGAGGTGGGTCAGGATGGCAGTCTTGACGGGATATCACACTACTATTTTGATGATGAACAGAAAATGACCCGAAGTTTGTTTGCTAAACACGGGACCTTCCACAGCGAGGGTGATGATGAAACCTATTGGCAACTTGAAGATGTCATCGTGACAGACTTTCAAGTGGGCAGGACCCAAGCGAATCATATTGATTCTTTGAGATGGGACAGTCGTTTGGCTCCCGAGCTTTTGAGCACCGAGATTCTAGTCCAACCGGACAAAATGTCGATTGGCGAACTCAACGATAAAATTGAATACATGAGAGAGCAGGGGTTAAACAGCGGCAAATTCGAACTGGGGTTTTGGAAGAAAGTGCTTCAACCTCTCTCGACAATAGGGCTGGTCTTTGTCGCCATTTCTTTTATTTTTGGCCCATTGCGTGAATCTACCATGGGTATGCGGGTGATCATGGGATTGGTGATCGGCATCTTGTTCAAGTTTGTACAGGATCTGCTGTCACCTGCGAGTATGGTGTTTGGTTTCTCCCCCATCATTGCCATCATCATTCCGATAGCGATCTGCTTTATCGTCGGCTATCCTCTGATGCGCAGAGCCAGTTAAGGGGCGGAGACTATTCCGGTAGAACCTCATCGCGGCGATCAAGTTTTTCAGATGGGTAAGGCTTTTGACCCAGATAGACCACCTTTGTGCCTGACCAGACATCGTGTAGCGCTAGGTGCTGTTTATTTATCAACGCCCAAAACATGCCGATGCCAAGCGGCATCATCGAAATGGTCGCGCAAAGAAAACGTTTCGCGGCATCTTTAGCGCCCATGATCTCCCCTTCGTTGTTGACGGCGCGAATCTTCCAGACCTGCATGCCCAGAGACTGACCCTTTACAAGCCAGAAATAGAAATAGAAAAGAAAGATTTCGACGTAGCAGATCAACTGCACCCAGAGGGTAGATAGCGGTGCTTGTTCGGGCAGACGACGGTCCTCGGGCGCGGAGTCTCCGAACACCATCAGCAGTATGGAGCCAGTGACGGCCCAAAGCGCAAACAGTAAAAAGAAATCATAGGTTTGTGCTGCCAGTCTGCGACGAAGGCTTGCGGTTGGATATTCTTGCTCAACTGTCATGTTTTAAACCTGATAATAAATCTTCAGTGTACCAATGATTCCGTCCAAAATTTGCACACAAATTTCGGCCCATCTAAGGTGTGACGGAATCCCGCATTATGGAGTGGGCGGTTTCATAAAACTTGCTTCACATTCAGCAACGACATGATCGTTGTCCTGACGGATCATCTTTCCTTCCATTTGGACCAGTCGTCCCCGTTGTTTGAGGCATCGACCTTCAAGCCTGACCGGCGTGCCTGTTGGCAAGTCATCCTTGTAGCGAATTTCACATTTAGCCGTAAATGCTTTATCACCTTTGAGGTAAATCCAGTTAGCCATGACGTCGTCGAGGGCAGAAAAAATCAAACCGCCGTGGGTGACATTGTCATATCCGCAGTGGTGAGGTAGTGGCGTGAACTCGGATCGGCATACGTCATCCTCTATTCTAAACTGCAGGCGAAGCCCTATCGGGTTTTCTGGACCACAGACAAAACAGAGATTTGCGTCGCTTCGCAGGCCTTGCACCGATTGTGTATCGGCTTCTGAATCAGATTTATTTGTATTCACTCGTTGCACCTCCGGTCATGTTAAAACCCCCAGGGCTGGAATTCTCTGTCAAAGCCCTTGCGGCCTGATATCCGGCACGTTGGATACTAGCGCGAGAGACCAAATAGCTTCAGGAAGAAGCTGTTATTAAACACCTCCCAAAAAGAGGTTTTGTACATCTCGCGGGGAATTTCGTCCTTGATTGTGTCGTGTAGCGCTGGCAGTTCTGACCAATGCACGCCTTGTCTGTAGTGGTGTGCCGTATGGTAACCCAAGTTGCCGGTGACGAGATTAAAAACAGGGTTGATGTTGTTAAATGAGGCTTTGAAATGGTCCTCAGTTTCACTCAGTCCTGCATGGTGATCATAGGTGACCCACGCTGTGATAAACAAGCCGACGACCATCGGAATGGTAAATAGCATCGTTGCTTGTAGTGGATGATAAATTGTCAGCGCTAAAACCAATGCAACGGCAAGCGCGGTGTATATCACGTGGGTCCGGTAATGGTGAGGGTGCTTTTTACCCACCAGATAACCTCGGTAATAGGCAGTAAACGCGACGTTCAGCGTGTATTCCCATTCGCTCATGAGTGTCCCGTCTTTGCGCTTCCAGCGACTTTCGTCAATCGTTTGATCAAGATAGTTGTGGTGGTGACCAAAGACATGATGAAGCAACCAGAGATTTGTTGTGACGCCTGTATGCAGTGCGTAGACGAGTTCCAGTAGCCGGTTAAGAGGGGTGAAACGAAAGGTTTTGGTATGTTGATGATGGTGGTTCCAAGAGCAGATGCAACCCTTCGGAACGACAGTCAACGCGAAATAGAATGCAAGGACCCAAAAGTTCTCAACAGTAAAGTAAAGAATGAAGTCCACCAGAGTGAGGGATAAAATTAGAAAGACCGGCAATCGGTCAGCAGTTTTTCGGAACACAGTATTTATCTAGTGGCTACCTGAGTTAAGTTTACCATGGGCGGGGGATTTTGCCCGAGTCATAGGAGGCTGAAGTGCATGTTATAAGCGAGTTTAATAAAAGTAAACCACTGGTTTGATTGTAAGGGTATGGGTTAAATTTGCCAGTAACCAGTTGTAAAAGAAGAACAGGAATTGTGTGCCGTGACTGAAGACAAGATCATCACTTTTAATAAGGCTAAAAACGCTGCCAAACATCAGGGCAGTGTCATGAAACAGAAGGATCGAAAACTTAATGCCCTGAAGGCAGCGTTTAAAGCGTCTCGTGACGAGGTGGCCCAACAGCGTAAGAATGAAGCATCCCTGGCTCAGAAACGGAAAAAGAATAAGAAAAAACGAGATGGAAAGAAAGGTAAGTGATCGGTCTTAAGAGCGGGGGCATTAGCCGCTGAGGCTTAACCGTTAAGTCTGTTTCAGGTTACTTAATATGACTTCTCGGACTTCCGTCGAAAGGTCGCTCAGGCTTTTCAATGCGGGGGCATCGTGCGCGTGCTCTGTAGCCTTGCTTTCAGTCGGACTGTTTTCCAGCAGATTGGGTTCATTCTTGTGCGACTTGGCGTAGTCAGCGGTCGTCGATGTAACTTCGACCGAAATGGGTTTGCCAATGATCATTCTCGTGATACCCGGGCGCAAATCTATTGTGTCTGAGGGTAGGATGTGGCGCGTGTTTTGGATGGTTACTGGCAGTATCGGCAGATTTAGTTCCTGGGCCATGCGAAATGCACCTTTTTTGAACGGCTTGAGTTCACCGCTTCGCGACCGAGTACCTTCTGCGAAGAAAATTACCGACATCCCATCTTTGATTCTTTCTCTGGCGCGTTCCATCGAGGCAAGGGCTGATGCAGTATTTGATCGGTCGACGATGACATGCCCCATCATTTCGCAGGCCAGTCCCAATACGGGCACCGCCCTCAATTCCTGTTTCATCACCCATTTGACATCGATGCCCAGATAGCCGTAGAGAAGATAAATATCAAGTAGACTTTGATGATTCGCCACGATGACGTAAGACTGCCCTTGTTTGATATGTTCTTTGCCGGTTGTTTGAACGCCGATGAGTGCAGCTTTTGTATTTATTTTGGCCCACAGGGTGCCAAAAACTCTTGAGGCATAGTCTGGGGCGCCCAGAAATGACAGTACGATGATAAATGAACCGAGTATTGTGGTGGTAAGTACCAAAATAGGCAGTACGAACACCCATTTGTAGGCCGTGTATAGCCCGGTTTTTGGAGTCGGGCGGTTCAGAATTTGTTCGCTACCGTATGTCATATCGTAATTTTGCCTTTCCCCCTAGGTCGCTCGCAAGGAAATAACCAAAGTTTCCCATTTTGGTCCATCCAGTCGATAGCGAGTTCCGCATTTTCATTTATGTCTGAGCAATGGCTGCATGGTGGCTTCCCGCCGCTATTTTGCAGAATCAGCAAGGAGACAGTCAAATCTGCTGTCTAGTGTGATGGATGATTGATCTTATCACAAATATGAATATAATTACGTAACTAGCTACGTAATTAAAAAGGTAACTAAATGCATTCAGATGTCCTAGGAGAATTAGGTGCGCTGGCTTTTGGCACTAGGTTGAAACGTTTGTCGGATAGAGTCATGCAAGACGGCGCAAAAATGTACCGGGCGACGGGAATCGCTTTCGAGCCAAAATGGTTCCCTGTTTACTACTATCTGAGTGAAATGGGGCCTCGCTCAATCATGGATATTGCAAAGGCGGTGGGAATATCTCACCCGTCTGTTAACCAAGTTGCTCGGGAGATGAAAGCGGCCAACCTGGTGTCCGCTTACAAAGACACGAAGGACAAAAGAAAGCGTGTGTTAGCGCTTACTAGCTACGGAAAGCAGCAAAAAAAGTCTATCGAGGCTGTTTGGCAAGTCATAGGCGCTACACTTGCAGATTTACTTGATGAAACGGGCGTCGATTTTTTAGGATACATGGGTACTGTCGAGCGCCTGCTCGATCGGCGCAGTCTTGAGCAACGTTTTCTTGATCGTTACAACCCCGCCGCAAGCGAATTTGAAGTGGTGGGCTTTCGTCCAACGCTGGCGAATTCATTCAGGCTGATTAATGAAGAGTGGATCAACGAAGATTTTTCCATGGAGGAATCGGATCGCGTTGCCCTTTCAGATCCGCTAGGACATATTATTGATCCTGGCGGTGCAATACTCTTCGCCTGCGAAAAAACCACAGGTAAGGCGCTAGGCACTTGTGCGCTTATCAAACAAGGCGATGATATTGGCGAGCTTGCCAAAATGGGCGTCTATAAATCTGGACGCGGGCACGGGCTTGGCAAACTATTGCTGAGCGCCGCGTTAACGAAAGCAACTGAGATGGGTTTCAGAAAATTATACTTGGAAACCAATTCAAAACTGGCGCCAGCGCTGGGCCTCTATCGCCATTTTGGGTTTGTCCAGATGCGATTTCCTCGGGCGTCTGATTATACGCGTGCGGATGTATATATGGAGGTTGAGCTGAACGCGGTTACGACTGTCGAATAGGTTGCTGACACGGTATTAGGTTGAATAAAATGATCGCGAATCGCAGTTCACAAGAGTCACCGGAATCGAATATATGGCGCGCCAATCGGCATCTTCAACATCGCAACACCCTCTAATCGCTAACTGGACACTACATAGATGGATTAACCGGCAAGCCTTGATGCCGGTTGTTTGTCTAAGTTTTTTACTGACATTTGCCAGCACCAATGTACAAGCTGAGTTACCTGCCAATGCCAATGCGCTCAAGTGGTATAAAGCTGGGCAGTCGTTCGTCAAACAACAAAAGCGATTTACCCGAGGCAAGAAAAGGGCGAAAAATGTCATTTTGTTTGTTGGCGATGGGATGAGTATCACTACGGTTACTGCGAGTCGAATCTATGAAGGGCAAATGAATGGGGCGAACGGTGAAGAACACATGCTGTCGTTTGAAAACTTCCCTCACACAGCGCTCTCAAAAACCTATGCCGTCGACCGCCAAGTAGCTGATTCAGCGCCGACAGCGACAGCAATGATGACGGGTGTTAAAACGAGATTCAGAACCCTCGGTGTTGACGCATCGGCGAGTCACGGAGATTGTCAAAACGGCCATCTAAGAACGTTGCTTGAAAGCGCAGAAATAAAAGGGCTCTCTACAGGTTTCGTGACAACCACTCGGGCAACACATGCCACGTCTGCGGCAACCTTTGCGCATGCTATTGAGCGCGATTACGAATCTGAAGGTGGTGGATGCGCAGACATCGCGCAGCAGCTGATTGAATTTCCGTTCGGTGATGGATTAGAAGTTGCCATGGGAGGCGGACGACAGATGTTTATCCCTGTGTCGGAAGGGGGCAAGCGCAAAGATGGCCGCGACCTTACCGCGGAATGGCAAGCGAAGTACAAGGGTGCAACCTACGTGACGGATACCGCGTCGCTTAAATCTGTTGACAAAAATACGGATCATCTCCTGGGATTGTTCTCTGACTCACATATGAGTTTCTCTGAGCTTCGGGATCAGTCGCCGAAGGGTGAGCCCTCTTTGACAGAAATGACAGGTAAGGCAATTGAGTTGCTTAAAAAAAACCGCAAAGGTTTCTTTTTGATGGTTGAGGGCGGTCGGATTGATCATGGGCATCATGCGGGTATCGCAAAACTCGCGCTCACCGAGACCATCGAATTTAGTAATGCGATTCGACGTGCAACGGAACTGGTTGGTTCAGACACGCTCATTATAGTGACGGCGGATCATAGTCACACAATGACCATGGCGGGTTATCCTCGTCGAGGGAATCCGATACTCGGGTTCGCTGGAAGAGATGCAAATGATCGGCGGTATACCACGTTAACCTATGCCAATGGCCCGGGTCACCGTGATCCCACAAAAGAAGGCGTCGAGCTCGATCTGTCCAATACAGACACTGAGGCTTTTGATTTTAAGCAGGCCGCAGCGGTGCCATTGCGCTTCGAAACGCACGGCGGGGAGGATGTTGCCATTTATGCTAGCGGTCCGGGTAGTCAGTGGATAAACGGTGTGATGGAGCAAAACGTGATATTTCACGTGATGAACGAAGCCCTGCTCGGCGGCAAGTGATTATCCATGGTAACTCCTTTCGCTTCATTCCGACCGAAAAGGTTCAAGTAGGTTGTTTTCAGGTGCTAGGTGTTTCGCAGGCGTAGTGTGAGGTTTCATGACGTCAATCTTTTCTGCCGTCGTGTCGGGGAGTCAACAAACCGAGAACATCAGGAAGACTGACAGCCGAGAAATTCAGAAAAGCAGAGGGGCGACCCGTTTTACTGTTCGCGGTGCCTGAAGCGGCCCGTTTCAACAAAAGTGATACTTTGCCTAATCACCTCCTCGTTGCGCATGATAAAAGTGTGGTTCAACGGTAATTGAATAAAATCTGCCATCCCTTCAACCATCGTGCTTGTCACGCTGACTTTCCCATCGTTTGGTTTTGGTAAGCGCCTTGATAGCAAAGGGTTAATTGACCTGTCTCCGGCGATGATACCAACCGGAAAGGTCACCGGACCCAGTCGAAGCGGAAGGCTTTCCTCATTGGTGCCCAGTTGCATACCGGCGGGCCCGTTCAACAGCTTAAAGCCTGGTGTATTGCCAAAAAAGTCAACGACTTCACTACCCTGATTAGGCGGCGCAATCATGACAGACTGTCCAAGATTCCTGATCTTGTGATGTAAAAGGTAGTGCCTCAGTAAAATGCCGCCCATTGAGTGAGTGACAAAATGGATTTGTCCTTCCCTCGCTTGAGTTCGTTGTTGCTCTTCAAGTTCGCCGGTGCAGAGATCGAGTGCTGTTGTCAGTACTTTCAGGGAAAGGTTTTCAATCTTGTCAGATCGAGAAGGGTATCCCAAATTTAAAGTGTGATATCCCCTTTTTCTAAAAGCGTCAGCCATCTTGTTCATGGAATTTGCTGTTCTCGCCAATCCGTGAAGCAACACGACATAATCTTTGTTTGATTTCATTGTTTATCCACGCAAGCTAACGTTCTCCTTTGCTTATGTTACAGGGAACAGATGCGCTCGAAATAGCTATCGAAGCATGAGTTCAAGCGAGTTTGCCGTCATTGCGAAATACGCAGATTGTTTTAATTGGATGAACCACTACGTAGCTGCGCCTTTTATCTTCCGTTTAGCGGCCAAATTACTTTCACACTCATGCAGTGTGAGTTTATCAGGCGTTAACTCACTGTCGAAGTTGTATGTTATCGATAAGCCGCACCTGCCCAAGGATTGCCGCCGCATATCTTCTGCCTGCAATTGTTTTGATATAGTCAACTTCGAAACCGTAACCTTTTAGTTGGTGAGCGACAGTGTCATCCGAGGCTTCCTCGCTAATCAGTCGGTGTAGCACGGGAGCAAGCGCTCTGGCTTCATCTTTAAGATGGGTGTTTCTTGAGCTCATTGCCAGCCCATCGGCTTCGCGAATTGTTTCGCAACCAACAATTTCTGCATCAATAAAAAATGCATCGGCCATGTCTTTGATTAGCTGGAATTGCTGGTAGTCCTTCTCACCAAAATAAGCCTTTTCTGCTTTAACGATGTTTAGCAGTTTCATGACAATCGTCAGAACACCGGTAAAATGTCCGTCACGGTGTGCACCACACAGTTGTTTGCTGAAATTATTTTCATTGACCTGAAACCGAAAGTTGTCCGAATAAATCTCATCGTATTCAGGCAGCAACACAACATCGACGCCGGCCTGCGCTGCTTTCTCTAGGTCTTCCTGCAGAGTGATGGGGTAGGTTTTCAGGTCGTCAGGATTATTAAACTGCGTAGGGTTTAGAAATATACTGAGTACCGTCACATCGCATTCACCGACAGAACGTTCAAGCAGGGAAATATGCCCCTGATGTAATGCGCCCATTGTTGGCACAAAGCCTAACTTCGAGGTACCTAGGGTCTTCCTTATTTGTCGAAACTGTTTGATAGAGGTGACAGTTTTCATTTGTAAGATTCCCTGTGAGATGGATAGCAATGGCTGACGACATCGCGGTGGAAATGATTTACCCCTTCCAGAATGGATCCGTAACTATCCGCATATCTTCGCAAGAACTTTGGTGTAAATTCCGGGTTAACGCCGAGAAGATCTTGAAGCACCAGAACCTGCCCGTTAGTACATGGGCCAGCACCGATGCCGATTGTTGGGATCGTCAGAGAATCTGATATCTGTCGGCCAAGATTGGTAGGTATACACTCCAACACCAAGGAAAAGCAGCCTGCCGCTTCGAGCGCAGCTGCGTCGGTGATGAGTCTCTCCGCATCGCCTTCTTTTTTTCCTTGAACTTTGTGCCCACCCATCGTGTGAATTGACTGGGGCGTGAGTCCAAGATGCCCCATGACGGGTACTCCGGCCTCGACGATTTGTTTAATCAGTGGCAGCTGATGAGATGCGCCCTCGATTTTCACCGCATGAGCCCCGGCATGCATCAGCTGCTGCACAGCATCCATCGCCGGTTCAAGGCCTTTGCTGCAGCTAAGAAAAGGCATGTCAGCGATGATGAATTTTTCGGTCGCACCTCTTGCTACGGCGGCGGCATGCATCACCATCATTTCGATGGTCGCGTGTACCGTCGAGTCGAAACCATGCATGACCACTGCGAGTGAATCACCTACCAGAAGACAATCAATATCTGATTTGTTGAGAATTTTTGCAGACCAATGGTCGTAGCAGGTGACCATAGAGATACTATGACCTGCCTGTTTAAATTGCTGGAAAGAACGGACGTTCATGTATGTCTCCAGTAGCACTGGACACAGCAGAAGGCACATACGGCATGAATGCCAATATGTGAAAGGTCGTCGGTACCTGTCCTTCGCTGGATCAAGTCCCACATCAGTTTAACGTTCCGGTCGAACGTTGTTGTTAAAACATTGTGAGTCATCTCCGTCTTCAATAGATCGGAGTGAAGTAAAAGCTTAATGGAGGATAAATGCCCTGTCCAGCGCTCTGCGGCGAGTATTACTGTTGTGTCGTGTGATTGGAGATGAGCCGTTGCCAGTGGTTTTCAAGTATCTCGAGAGAAATCGGCGAGTTTCTGTAGTCTGCTACCAATTCGGTTAGCATCTGGTTCACTGGCGTCTGAATTTTGTGTTTTCTGCCGAGTTTAACGATAGCACCATTGATGTGTTGCACCTCCGTCTCGCGCCCCTCCCGAATATCCGTCAGCATCGATGATGTATTTTCACCAGTACGCATGGCGACATAGAGAATGTGCTCGAGATACTCACTGTCACGGCGAATTTGCTCAAGCTCGGCAACGCGCGTGATTTCCGCGGCCACAGCGCTCGCAATGTTGCGCAATAGAGGATGTTCGGCGACCTGCTTGTTCTTCGCACCGGTGAGAGCGGTGAGTGGGTTTATTGCGGCATTCGCGGCTAGCTTGGCCCATTGCATTGAGCTGATGTCAGATTGCACCCGTAGGTCGAAGCCTCCCAAGCGTAAAAGCGACAATATGCTTGCGTACATGGCTTCAGTCTGAGGCGAAAGACTTAGCCAGGTACTACCGGAGCCTTTGTGAAGTATGTCACCGGCTTGATCGAGCGTGACGCCTTCGAACAAAACGCCCGCTGCAATTTTTTTATCAGGGTTAGCCTCCCGCACCAGCCTGTCGCTGCCCATACCGTTTTGAAAGCAGATGACGAGTCCGTGCTGTTTAACTGACCTGTGCACCTCACTGGCAACGCGATCAAGCTGATAAGTCTTGTTAAAGACGAGCGCAATGTCGATTTCTGGAAGCCGGGGAATATCACTCGTCGCCAGAACATTGAAACAAGTGCGGCGTTTATCCAGGCTGATGAGATTAATGCCATGTTGATTGATTTGTCTTAGGCGCGGTTGATAGTGTCCGAAAACGGTCAGCTTATGTTGCTCGGCAGAATGCGAGGCATTCAGTGCAAAAGATAGTCGCCAGGCAGCAAAGGATCCCATTGCGCCGGTCCCCCAGATGCCAATGTTCATGTGAGAAATATCATGGCTGTCGCCTTGCTAAGTGTGCGGTGTTTTTCTGCCGGGCATGTGATTGAGCTGTTACAACGTCCAATGTTAACCTTTTTAAGGCCGATCCGATGCTTATGACCCTTTTTCGTTTTGCCTTATCGCGGGTGACGTTGGTTCGCCTGATGGCCCGCAATGAACCGGTTGTCATGATTCCCGGAGGTCATCTAGCCGGTGACGTGATTGATGCGCCTGCGGAATGGTCGATGGTACCCGAGAAGAATCAATATCTTGTCTTTGGGCAAGGGCGAAAATCTTTATATCGTAACAAGTGAAGGTAGCACTCGCTGGAGCAAAATCCTTTTGTAATGCCTAATCTAGGCCGGCAATAAGCCAAATCCGCCTCGAAAATCCCATTTTTGGGCTCTGGAAGAGATTTTTCCGCGTTATTTTGTAAACAATCCCCTTATTTGCTAGCGAACAGGGGTTTCTCGAGGTATAGTCGGGAGACTTACCTGTTTGGGTGAGTGAATAATAAAGTGCCCAAGTGGCACAAAAACTAGGAGTTTGTTGTATTCGTACTGAATATCTATATACTCCGCCGGGCTTGAAAGTATGACTTGTATTTATTCCTCGTA
>ERZ1046876.268-NODE-268-length-41990-cov-10.902802_pt1 | contig 41990 bp, 45 predicted proteins | sample MGYA00383094_ERZ1046876 | MGnify/ENA primary metagenome ERZ1046876 (study PRJEB29581, sample SAMEA5548364) | metagenome | biome: marine; feature: coastal; material: water | depth 50 m | study: Short-term variability in the microbial, nano- and picoplankton...
CGGAAGTTAACGCGAATGCCAATTTGCCTGATCCGTATAATCCAGCTAATTCAGAAGCGCCTATGTCTGAACCAACAAGACCAGATGAAGTTAGAGGTATTGGTGCTGATGGAGAAGAGTATACAAGAGCTGAAGGTGAACCAGCTCCTGGCACGGAAAAGAAAGGATTTGGGCAGAAGTTTAAGGACTTTTTTAAACCCGCGCAAACACAACCTGGAGACCCCACAACATTCCAGAAGATGAGGATGCGTCGTTAGTCGACACTATAGCTATATTGCTTCTTTAGCTTCTCCTCTAAACCAGGTAATATAACCTCGTCCCAAAGCGTCTCATCATCTTTCCAGTTTTTGTAATAGCCAATCTTCTTTCCAGGTACCCCTTCTTTCTCACTAGGGAGCTGAAAAGTACTGCCTGTCTGTACTATTACACCATGATTCACTGCCATCTCTCTTAAACCACTGTATTTATCTAGACCTCTCTTGAAGTTTAGATATACCTCACATTCTAAAAATGGTGGTACAAATCTATTCTTTACTGTAAGAGCTCGCAATGTCGTTCCACTCACTTTATTTGCTTCAGGTAGCAGTTCGTCAGATGAACCTCTACTGGCATCATGTTTTTCATCACGCTTTGCTAGTTGGACTAACACACTAGCCAAATAGACCGGTCCTTTTCCTCCACTTTGAGCTTTAACGAGCGTGGGAAACATAGCGGCAGGATCATCGTAAGTATGGTTACTGAACAATATGGTCACTCCAGCTTGAGCAGCTTTAAATGTTAATAACCTCATCATACTCTTGAGACCTTTCGCACGAGTACCCATGTCCATTGCTGTCTTACCCTTCTCGGCATCATCTATCTCCTTCTGACTGGCGAGATTACCTAGACTATCAATACTCAATATGAATTTATCACGCATTTTAGCCTCGATAACACCATCTAGAAATGCTGATATTTGATTACGGCAGTCCTCAACAGTTTGTACAGGTACATATTTCACACTATCACTATCCAATCCTACACCAACTGTGCTGCTAGCATCGATTGCTGCTTCTGTGTCAAATATAACTGGTACCATACCTTTCTTTTGACCGTTGGCTAGGATCTTATTGATAATATATGTTTTACCAGCAGCACTCGGACCACTGAACCCAGTGATACGACCCATAGGTACTCCACCATATAAGCTACCGCTTATTATTGCATTAAGAACCATACACCCAGTATCTACCCAGTCATTAACTGTACTTAAAGCACTCTCAGATAAGAACTTCGCTTCCGGGTTTAATTTCTCAAGCTTTTCAAAGACCTTGAGTGTCTCTTTATCAATCTTCGTCATCAAAAAGTTTCACTACCTCTGGTTCTTGCTTACCGGTTGGTTTCTCGGCAGTCGCGACAGGTTTAGTGAATATGTTTTTATATTGTGTCATTATAGGTTCGTCAAGCTCAATATTTTCACTTGTTGTGATTGTTGACTTATTGAAGTCCCAAATAACTCCCTTCTCGCGAGCTGTCTCAGTAATAAATTCCCGGAAAATGTATGGTAGTAGTTGTACTGATATTTGTCCATTCTCTTGACTAATCTGCACGTTAACGACCGCCGGTTCCTTCATTTTGAGTACTGTATCAGTACTAGTTTCTTGTTTCTGACCGATAATTACTCGGCCAACACTATCTACGAATGCTGTAATGTTATCCATAAAGATATGATAGTATATTTGAACTAGGAAGTCAACTTAAATTCCTAATATATCAAACAAATCCGTCTGTACCTGTGCACTAGGTTTGTTTAACCTCCAATTCACAGCCTCATAGAACCTCTCTATAATGTTGTAGATGATTTTCTCAAACATTTTCTCTTTATCAGGTTGAAACACTTCTTCAAATTCTTTAGGATAGTAATATTTATATGCGATTGCGTTTATCCCATATTTATTCGGTTGATTTACATAGAAAAAACGGACCTTATCACCTGTTTCAATCGCTTCATACTCACCAGCTAGATCCAATTTGTCTAGTAGTATATTATAATGATATGCAGCCTTAACATGTGCCGGCATGCCTTTGACTGTAGTGAATCCATTACACCTGTCAGCATATTTCTCATAATCAGAGATACCCATCACAAAGGAGTAGTCTTGAACCGGGAGATCTTTGAATTTTTCATACGCCTCTAAAAACACATCGTTTGTTATGCTTCTATTTTCCGTATCCATGAGTGTTTCTATAATCCTTTTTATGTATGGTTTAATTGGTCCAGGTATAGTACTTCTAACCACCTCAACACCAGTATATTTAAATTTATTGGTGGGGATACCTTCATCATCTAACACTCTCAACACATATCTCTTTTTCTGTAAAAACACTCCTACATCACTCATACATTCACGCTTAAATACAAATCTACTATCTTTACTATTCAGCATCGACTTACTCCATTCAGTAATCTTGATGTTTAAGTAATCTTCAACTAGTTGAGCTTGTTCGTAAGCAGTTGATGTTACTATACCGGATTCATGGAACGGTTTATCCAGTTTTCTTAATATTCTTTCAATGGAGATATAACTACTATCAGTATCGTTATATATTACAGGATCTAAACCATCGGTACCATTTGCAGATATATAGTCTCTTAGAATATCATTTGATTTCTTGATGACTGCTTGACCTGTGAGTGTTATGCTCCGGGCAATATCCGGATCACCAATCGGTGCATGTTTGTTTCCAAAATAACCGTAAACAGTGTTAATTAAGATCTTTAATGTAAATTGTTTTATATCTAGTTGGTCTGCCTGTCGCTTTATGAGCTTATACTCTGGGTCAGTTTCATCCATTTTTGATAGCTTCAATCTCAACTTCTTATGATCTTTCTTAACTAGAACTCGTTGCTGATATATACCGTCAACTATCTCCGGCATTATACCCTTCTTCTTTTGCGAGAATAATACCTTGGCTTTGCTCACTGCTATTTTTTCTTTGTCAACGAAACTTAAAAAATCCTTATGTGTTAGTTTGAAATCTTTTCCGGAAACATGCTGTACATAGACATGTGTTTCATCCTTGTGAGTTATTTTACCAACCTTTGTCTCTGGGCTCAAGTTCAAGCTGATCATCGTATTAGGATACAAGCTATTCGCATCAAAGCTCAATACAGCGTGTTGAAAGCCACGTTGAGGTTCACCTACATATGCACCTTCATACTTACCATGGTTTGATGCATCTTTTATGAAAGTCGGAACGACTAAGTTCTTATTACGAGCTTTAATAACTGTAGCACCTGTGATAACACTCAAAGTGCCCATAGCTGACTCTATCGTCGTTAATCCGGTGTATGCTAGCATTCTTAACAGCTCCAGGTACCTCAGCTTATCCTCCATCTTCACTAATAGGTTCACATCTTGTACATTATACTCAACAAACGTCTGCCAGTCATCATCAGCTAATGCAGATAGATTTGTATTACCGTAGTCAACTTTACGTTCTCCTAACTCCAGTTCAGCAATTGCATCTAGCTTGTAACTCTCCCGAAGACCAATACTAAACTTCTTGTATATATCCAGATAATCAACACATGACACACCATTTATATACCAACGCTGCTGCTCTCTACCAAAGGCCCCGGTCATCATACGGCTGTATATATTTCTCACGGGAGATAATAACTTCGCTTGCTCTTCATCTAATATACGCGTTGTTCTGTTTATTATATAAGGCATGTCGAATCCTTCACTATTCCAACCGGAGATGATATCAGGGCTTGCACGGTGTACAAAATTTAACACACATTGAAGCAATATTGTCTCTGTTTCACAGTAAACATACTCACAATTTTCTATTTTCCTCTCTAACTTCTTAGTTCCCCACGTATAAAAACACTCATCCAGGGAATCATATATTGTTATCACGTTTATAGGTTGTGATGCCTCTTCCGGTGTGGGGAAGAAGTCTGGGCAATATACTTCGATATCCACATACTGTATGCGTAGCGGGTTTTCTGAGAACTCTAGAGTTTCGTTTCTGGTAGAAAAGGTATCGATTAGAAATTGTTGCTCTGGACGGATGTTCTCAAACACTCTATTTGTACCACACTCCTTTATAAAATTGTTCCTATGCCGGCTATCTTTAAATATTCGCTTTCTCAATGAGGTTTCAAATATACTCGTAGCATCACCTTTCATTGTCGTCTCCATATATAGATATGGGTTAAAACTCACATCCATAACAACTCTTTGACCATTATCATCCCATGTGAATAAGGTTACTGTCTCATCACGTGGATTGTAGCAAACATTCCTATACATACCAATATTATACAGTGTTTTATTGTATTTGTCAACTAAATATTAATGATGACTAGAGATATTGACAGTGTAGCTAAAGTTATAATGAAATGGAGGGATAGGTTCCTGGTTCTCGAGCGAATAAACGGTGATGGATGGGAATTACCGGGAGGTCACTTAAATTTAGGTGAAAAATTCAAGCAAGGAGCAATTAGAGAGGTGTATGAAGAGACTAAAATAAAAATATCCAAACTACGTACAATTCTGAAGCAGAAAGAGTTCCGCTTGTTCTTAGCTACACCCAAAACACTTAGTGTCACACTATCTAACGAGCATGCATCTTACAAGTGGGTCACAAAGAGAGAATTTATGAAGTTGAAACACTCTAGTGGTACTAAAATAAACATCAGAGTCATCTTAAATACCGTTTAACTTGTTCAATTGTATTCTATCTTTATGACCGTAAGGTAGTGTATAAAGTTCCCTATATTTTTCCATATTATCCGGATGTTCTAACCATCTGGTTTCGATGTATTGTCTACCCTTCCTGACTGCCTTCATGTATGTTGTCTTATCCTTCATAACACTGTCAATCTGATCTACCATCTCATCCCCGGTGCCAAATTTATAAAATGCGTTCTCATATGTACATAAATCCTGGCATATAGCTGGTGCGCCTAGGGCACAACCTTCAATGAACTTCAAATCACTTTTAGATCTATTAAAAACATTGTCTACTAGTGGTGCTACCATCACATTCGGTTTTATTTTTTGAACTAGTCTAGGATAATCATACAAATGTGTCCATGGGTGAAATTCGATCTTACCTGCACGAACTAAATGTACTAACTTGTTTGGAAATGCGCCGAGAAATATCCATTGATATTTATTAATTGTTTTCTTTACAGTATCAACAATGTGACCGAAGTCATCCTTTTGTCCCACCAAATTATCAACATCAAAATGTGCACCGCTACCAGCATACAACACTCTAGGTTTATTTTTACGTTTACTGAAGTTTTTTTCTACAATATTCTCATCATAGTGATCCAACCAGAACTTAGGTGGGTAGTTTGGGATGATTGATATATTTTTTTGACCAGTCTTGGCCTCGTAATAATCCTTCATATATTTGCATGTGACTGACATCTCGTCACACATTTGCATCATCTCAATTGTAGAGTTTCTAATCTTTTCATCCGCGAATGCTCCTCGGAACTTATTGTAACCAGGAATATCTTCATAGAATACTATATCATCAATCTCATAAACGGTGTGAAAGCCTATTTTATCCTTTAAGTTGACTAGAAATTTAAGAAACTCTTTTTGTGAGGGAGTTGCCTGTCTCTGTAACCTAACACACTTAACACGTGTGTAATACTTTTCATCAGTCACCATAACCGTACTACCATGGACGATTGCTTTCTGGTATGCATTTAATATCTGCTCCGGCCAAAGCATCCTCCAAAAACCACAACCACTAAAGTCTGCGTAATAATTTAAAGCTCTCGGCAAGTCAACCTCTTTAGGCCTGGACTTGGGTGTTATCTTATTTCTAGACTGTGGCACTCCACGTTTAATAGCCATTGGCGTTTGCATGCCGACCTGTGAGCCAATCACTGATCCTAGTATAGTACCTGTTGGTAGATTGTTTAACATATTTAAATATTATTTAAGTTCATTTTCTGGTGTTTCAACTCTTACTGTGACACCATTTTGTTTCTCTAAAAATATTACCTCACCAGTAGCGAGCTTTGTACTCTCTTTACGATGACTTATCACAATAACACATTCATTATGACTCTGTATTCGTTCTTTTAATATCTCAATTACAAGCTCAACACCACGTTCATCCAAGCTACTATCAAAGAGCTCATCATACATACTAAAATTGAATGCAACATCTCCCTGGAGTCTTCGTATATCCATAAATGCAAATAGACATGCAAGGTCAATATTTTTTCTCTCTGCTCCGCTAAAATTAAAGTATGAACACTGTTTACCCTTCTCGTCTATGATCTCTTCTTCAAAATATTCATTGAACACACAAATACAATTACTATCCATCTTCTTTAGGTAGTAGGATAATTTTGAATTGAATAACTGTAACATTTTCTTAACGATGTATGACTTAACACCTTCTTCGGAAACTATAAATTTTATTATATCCAATGTTGATAATCGTTCCTTTGTTTTATCGATATCCTTCTGTATAACATCCAATCGATTGGTCGTATCCTTTATAATCTTATCAAAATTATTATTAGTCTTATCAATGGCGCTTAGATCCTCATCAACATCCATTGCTTGTGTCTCTAATTGATGTAATTGTTGTCTGAGGTTCCTCTCATCATTTCTCTGTATTTGAGCTGCTTGTAATTTTTCTTGTTGTTTTCTCCGTTTTTGCGTCAGTGTATTTCTTAGTGTCTTGGACTCTGTTAATTCTTTGTGGTATGTGGATTTCTTAATGAGTAATTGATTTACAGTCTCTGTTAGCTTAGTTTTCTCACTCTCGATTATATTCTTGTGAGAGTCGTCTAGTTCATGCATGCACGTGGGGCACTTCTTATGATCTGAGCTCAATCTATCATTCTTTGATTTATATATTTCAACTGTGGCATCAATTTTACTTGATTTTGATATTAACTGTTGTATCTTTGTATCCACTTTAGGTGATAGATCGTCTATTAACGCGATCTTTTTATCAACATCAGTTGTTTCAATCTTTATTACGTCTTTTAATCCGGAATTGATATCATTGATTTGCTTCTTGTAACTAGTCTTTCTTGCTTTTAACTTTTCGCGGGATCTGGCCCTGTCCATCTCATCATTCTTCTTCTGCTCTTGCTGTGCATTGAGAGTGTTTGATATCTCTTCATATCTCGCACACTCTATGTCGAGCTCTTTGGAGACGCTATTGTATTCCGATCTGACATCTGCTAACATATTACTGAATACCTGTAAATTAAATATACCCTCAATAAATTTACGCTTCTCTAGTTTCTTCTTAGCCATGAACGGTGTGGCATTGTTTATTGTCATGATCACACAATTTTGGAACAACTCCGGAGTTGTATTCAATAAGTCCTGCACATACTGTGTTGTGTTTTGAATAGTGTCTCTTGTTATATCTTCACCATCTCTACTCAAATAACACTTTGATGGGACTAACCTTCTAACAATCTTATATTTGCTTATATTACCATCTACATTTATATCAAATGTAAGTTCGACCTCACAACCTCTCTGTGTAGTGTTATTAACAACATGTTCTCGTTTAATTGTTCTTAATGTATCACCGAATATCGCGAAATATATACTATCTGCAACTGTACTCTTACCAACACCATTTCTTCTGTCAGTTTTGTCTTTATTGTTACCGGTCAGTATATTCAAACCGGTGTTAAAATCTACAACTACCGGTTCTTCACCAACACTCAAGAAGTTTTTAATCTTTACACTATTAAAGTTTACGTATTTCATTTATTTTTCATATACAACTCAATCGTATAGTCAATAATTTCTTGCTTGTTAGGTACATCCTCTAATAGACTAACAAACTCTTCAATTGCTACACTTATATCAACACCAGATAAATCATGATCCGTCTCTCCTTCCAATCCGAACTTGTTGAAATTGACGTCATAGTCAGCGGTTATACTACTAGCTGATAGCTCTAGCAATTTCTTTAACATTATATCCATATCGTCAGGAGCGACTTGTAGATCGATAATAAGTTTAACAATATTGTTTTTAAATCTATCCCGGACCTCTTTATTGAGTGAGCCTATCTCAACTAACTCCGATAGTTTTATCTTTTGATGTGTTGGTGAAATTTTATTCTCAGTAAACTTATAGTCACCAGTTAATAAGTCGAGCTCATACCAACCTTTTGTCGCATTTACATCACCAAAATCCATCTGAAAGGGGTTCCCTAGATACAATATCTTACCGTTCTTATATTTTCTCTCCTCTCTCAAATGAAAGTGCCCAGTGATTGTCAATGGTGATTTTTTGAGCAGTGAGTCACTCTTGATACCTTCTTCACATACTTTATGTTGATTAAATTTAAAGGATTGTATCTCAAAGTGACCAAACACTATATCAGACTCCTTTATTTGATTGATGTATGTCCCCCACGGGCAAAACATTAACTTTCTACCCTTATAATCAACTTGTATCGGTTCATCAATTACAGTGATGTTGTTCCAACCCTTCAAAATACTAAGTGAGTTGATTTGAGAGCGATCCTTATAGAATGCATCATGGTTACCAACCAATAAAACTATATTAAAATCCTTCCATATCATTAACATCTCTGTTACTACCTGTATTGTGTTTACAGCGATCTCGTCTCTGTAATGAAACAAGTCTCCCGGTATTATTATATCAGTTATCCCGGAGGAGTTTAATTGATCTCGTAACCACTTCGCCCACTGTATTGATATGTCATGCCACATTGACGAGTTCTGATGCACACCTACATGTATATCTGAAACACAACAAACCTTACGCTTGTTGAAATTAACCTTCATCTATATTAGCTTCACCGGATGACTGATTTACCATCTTATACTCTGTGGCTAATTCATCATATACCATCTCTTGGTAGTCGCTTATAACTTGTCTTTGTTTCTTCTCCTTTTTAATTCTATTAATAAATGCATGGAAGGCGATTGTAGTGAAATACGAAAAAGGATTATTACCGGTTTCGAGATTAAATTTCTTACTCTTTAGTGCTGAGAACATCTTGACGATAGCATCACCAACCATATCGTCTTTGTACGAGTAGTTGATAAAGTTTGGAGCGTAGCTCAATCCAGTTGCAATCTTGAATATACTTTGCCCGAGCTTCTCACCAATCTCATCAGTGCCACTCTGATAATAATCGACTATATCGCTAGTAAACTCCTTCGAGTTAACATAATGTGGTTTCTTTTCCTTGCTTGATTTTTTTGATGCCATAATTAATTTGTTCTTCCTTATATAAACTGAGCCTTTTTGTGTAGTGTTTTATCCCATAGTATAGCATGTCCGCTATATCTATTATTATAACACCTTCTTTATCTTTATGCAACCGAAGACCTCTACCAATACTCTGTATTATTTTCACCTTAGCTTTACCACCACCTGCAAACATTATATAATGTAAGTTTTTGATGTTAATTCCGGTGGAGAATATTTTAGAAATTGCGATGCATATAACATCAGACGTTTTTTCCATCAATTTCTTGACCTTCTCGCGTTCTTCAACTGCTACATCACCTCTAATAAAAAACACTTGCTTGTTTTTACAATCTGCCTTCAACCTACCAAACAACTCTTCACCATGCTCAATGTAATCAACCATTATCAGACTATTGTTATCGAAATTGCTACTCAATTTTGAAATTATACTATTCCTGAAGGGATTTTTAGCCATAAATTGTTGTTCTCTCCGGAATTTTGCGGTTGGTTCGAATCGATCATTCGGGAAAACTTCTGGCTTGTCTGTATATTCTATTTTCAATATTTGTATCTTTGCTTTAGCTACATATTTTTGCTCTCTCAGCTGGAAGCTATTTCTCTCATACAATATCCTACCAATACTACCAATAATGTTCCATTGATCTAATTTCCCTTCTGGCATTGTTCCGGTGAAACCAAACCGATGAGGTGTTCTTATCTTTTTTACAATCTTGTTTATCTTATTATCCTTTCGTAATTTATGTACTTCATCGATTATCAAAAAATCTATATCTTCAGTCCATGATATATCAGACTTCTCACTCTGTAGTATACCCATATTCGCAACAATGACATTACTCCCTAAATTTAGCTTATTGCTTCCGGTCCATTTTGAGTGTAAAAACGTTGTTTGATACTCAGTAAAATCACTATGAGTTTGATTCACAAGACCAAGATCTGGTACTAACATCAAACATTTCATTTGTCTGTCTTGCTCAAATATACTTTGCAGTAGACTCGCGATTGTTAGAGTTTTTCCACCAGCGGTTGCTAGCACCGTGACACCTCTACCTATTTTCAAGCACATGTCAACAATTTCTTGTTGATAATCTCTTAGATCCAGTGACAGCTTAGGTCTAGGAGCTCTGTACGCTTTGGACATAGTTGGTCTTGTTATTTCATTTAAGGCATCTGTAGTGTATATTTTTGTATTGGGGGCATTTTGTTTTATAAATTTTTTAATCTCATGGAATAAACCGGGCTCAAATCTGCCCTGTGGAGTCATTACATACCTCCTTGATGGTGTGAAGCGGTTCTTAAACCGAGCGTACTTAACAGCATCGTTATGTACAGAGAAGTATTCACGTATTTCGTCAAAGTGATCTCCAGCCATGATGGCCATCCTTTTACGTGCATCGTAATCAAAACTCACTGTCATCTCTATAGTGTCTCTAGCTTCATAATCTCTGTTATATTTTTTATATCAAACGACATGCTGCTGAATATCTTTTCTCCCTTTTCGAGGAACTCAATAATCAGCTTTATCTCTCGCATGTCCTCGTTTATCTTCTTGATGGATGTGTGTTTTTCTGCGGCTTTTTGCGCGGATATTAAAGTCACTTGATAGGTTGCAGTGTCTATAATTTCTTGCGCGATGGTTTTGATTGCATTGTCCTTATTATAAGATAATTGCTCTAGTTCACCTTTATGCCTGACCAATCTGCCAACCCACTTATGTTTAATACCAGGAAGCTTGAGCTGTACATCCTTCAAGGTGAACTCATCAAGTTCACAATCCACTCCCATTTCTTTTATATATTTTTGTAGAATCTCCATTATCGTTATACCTAATATAAATAATAACATATTAAACACAATAAATCAAATGAAACTTTTTGAAATTGCATTTTTAAGATTGATAGAGAATAATGCTGCCGGTGCAGGAGGTGTATTCGGGGACGCGCCTAGTATGGGTCATGGTGGTGCAGATACACCGGCAACAGACTTCTACGCACCTGGTGATATGAGAACACCTAAGGGTGGTAAGAAGAGTTCTTATAAGAAGCCTAAACATAAGAAGAAAAAAACGAAAAAGGATGGTAGCCTTGAGGTGTTAATACCAACACAACGTAGACCTTTCAATACAAGTATGTAAATACAATATATGACATCTCCACAAAAAGCTAAAGGTAACAATTGGGAGCGAACGGTCGCTAAGCATCTCTCAGAAGTATTTGATAGTAATTTCACACGCGTTCCTACTAGTGGTGCGATGACTGGTGGGATGAATGCTAATGTTTTAGAGAAAATGACAGATAGTCAAAAATTGTTATTGGAGGGAGATATAATACCACCGGATCATTTATATAAGATGAAGATTGAGTGTAAATCGATCAAGGATATATCGTTCCCTAAGATGTACACTGAGAATAAGATGTTAGATTCATGGATCGAACAAGCTCGTGCAAAAGACAAGGTGTGGTTTTTGATATTCAAGGTCAACAATCAAGGTTCATTTGCATGCTTTACTAGAAATGTATTCAAAACTTGTGATGAACTGAAAGATCGGAATTACTTACAATATAAAAAATATTATTTTGTTACATCACTAGATGGTTTCTTCGAGAGCTATAAGTCTGGTTTGTTGCACTTATGTAAGAAGTAACATACAATGACGTATGATTTATCATGACCTAAACAATCATGGACTACGTGTTGTCAACTTCTCACACGTTTTTACATGCGCATATAAAGATATAGTTAAGGATCTATACACATATGATGCCTTTCATGACCATAACGTCAGATCACAAGACACTAAACGTATCTACTACTATCACCTAATTAAACATATGTGTGATTTTGTGGTGAAAACTAACACAACTAATAGAATGGTAATATATTTCAGTCATAAGGACATTAAGTGTGATTTCAAACAATGTACCAACAAGAGAACGAGGAAGGACGGGAAAGGTGATAACAGACCTCAGTTCATCTTGTTTATGGAGAGGTTTTTTAAGCAACTCAAAAGTGTTTTACCTGTGAAGGTGTTCATATCCCAAGTTAAATTTGAGACATTCATACAATACTTCAACACAAACAAAGGTAAGTATATAGAAATGATAAATCAAATGAAACAATCTCGTAGCTCAACCACTAATATGGAAAAGTTTAAGAAATTTTCAGAAAAGTTTAAATTAAACTATCTGACAAAACATTATGTAGATAACATAAGAGTTAAATGCATGATTTATAAATAATATATATGAGCAAGTTTGAACAACAGTTAAGTACAGCACAAAATACATACTTACACGAAGGTAATGTACCAAGCAGAACCACAAACTCAATAATGAGTGAAGTTTTCGGTGCTATAGACAAATTCGCCGCCGGTGCTAAAAAATTTAACCAATCGGCTGACTCAAGTCCGTTTCAAGCCACAAAAGACGCAGCCGGTGGCATACAGGACTGGGCGGCTAATATAGGCAAGACACAAGGTGACATCAGTCTACAAAAAAATGTAAAACAGGCATGGGAAAGTATGACAACTCAACAACAAGCGACATATAATGCAGAAAACACATACTTCAAACAATTAGCAGATTCAGACCCTAAATACAAAGGTTATGCAGGACTTAAAGGATTCAAAAGATATCAAGCTGAACAAAGATTCAAAGCTGATCCAGCCAACAAACAGTATTTACAGCAAGCCGGGTTACAACCAAGTTACTCTGGACGACCAAGCACCACTGATGCCGGAGCTTGGGACAAGTGGGTTCAAACGAAATGGCAGGGAATGAAGCCGGAGATGCAAAAACGCTATGGAGATTATGCAAACTTCGAATTAATTAAACGTGGCGAGGCTCAGCAAGGAGCATAAATAAAGTTATGGACAAGTTTTTATCATTGATTGAGGAGAAATTACGGGTGTTGAACGAAGAAGAACCAACACCACCTCCTCCAGCAGACCCAGCTGGTGACCCGGCTGCACCTCCACCACCAGAGGCTGAGACACCAGAGAGTGAGTTACCAGATGAAGATTCAGGTGATGATGACACAGCTAAACTCAAAGTGGATTATGTAGAGATGACCAGAAAAGCTTTGATAATGGCACCCAAACATATCGATGATGTTGATTATGCTCGTTTGACCAAGATTGTCGACACAGAAAATTTAGAAGAGATGCAAGAGTTGGTGAGCAGAATTGTTCGCAACAACTACCCACACCCCGATTTGTGATGAGTAACGGTGATCTGAGAAATTTGTATGAGAATGTTCGTCGTGGTGACGAGTATCATGCACCGAAGCGTGAAACAGATCTATACGCAGAGATTGCTGATGTACATAGAGCTCTACAAAATCCGGAGACTACAGCCGCGGTGAGTAGTGGAGAGGATAATTCAGCTCCTAATTTTGGTCAGCGGAGAACACCTAAACAAGACAATGCAATTAAAGAATTAGTTGAAGATTGGATTTCATCTGCAGGTTACGCTAATATGGGAGGACAGGTCACAGCACTCGTAAAAAGTGCAGTTGATGGTTATGTGAACTGGGAAGAATTACATAAATTTGTAAGGGGTAATGAGAAGGAAAAGGTAGATCTGCCGATCGATGCAGGTTTAATCGATATTGACAGTGTTTTGAAACAACAGCTGCGACGATTTGTGGTAAGTGAAGAACATGTCGAGAATGTTTATAATACTTTGTTTGGAGCTGCATTCGCAGAATCTACTGTAGCTGTAGGTCGGGGAGAATTAATTATTACATTACTAACAAAATGCACAAAAGGGCAGGTAGGTGATGTGGAGTTTATAGACAGAGACCCAACAGACGGTATCAAGCTTGGTTCAGATAAAAATGCGATACAAATTGAAGTGAAAACCGGTAGAGGTAGAGCTATATCCGGACGGGGAGGAGGATTTAGAAATGCGAATATTGCAATCGAGACTGCCATTATGGGTGGTGTTAAGGTCGATCCAGAATTGGCCGCTAGCGGTAAAACATATACAGTTACAGATGATGACGGTGTAGAAGTTCACGTGGCACCTGTAACTAAAACTGTAAAAGGTAAAGATAAAATTATTGGATTTGAAACTATCGACGGCATGGATCAATTGCTGCCAATCGATCAATTCATCCAGGAAATTAAAAAAGCAGATAAGCATATGGGTAAGTATAACTGGTTTACAAACCATGCGAATGACTTGAGTAGTCTACTATCTACAGAAGAATCCGGAAAGTCCGATGAAGAAATCCGCGTTATTAGACATTACGCAACACTAGCTTGCATGCTGTTAGGATATTCAGCAAAAGGTAAACATTTTAAGTATGTATTGCTCGTCAAACAGGCTGGTAAGAATGCAAATGTCAGCGGTACTGCATACATGTCAGATGATTCGTTTAAAGCCGCCGCGTTTGTTGATTGCACTAGTTTAGTTAATATTTATAATCAGATGAAAGGGGATGGACCTTTACATATGGACAGAGGTGGTCGCTACACAGACGGCGCTGGAGGAAAGCGGAAAGCTCTCGACGGTGAGGGTGTTTATATAGGCTATAAAGGTAGTAATACCAATATTGACGGTTTAGCAGCTACCTCCACGTACAGTTCAGATAGAACTAGAGATATTCAAGCAAATTATACAGTACCATCCAGAAAAAAATAATATTATGAACTTTAAAGCATACAACAGAGTGATAGAGGAAGGTGGCGCATATGGTCACATGATGAACGTGTGGGAAGATTACACATTACAATTCGAGGACCTGCAACGCATCATAAAACAATCACTAACTGGTGGTATCAAAGGAGAGATCAAAGAGAAGACCGATGGTCAGGCACTGGCTGTGAGTCATCGTGCCAATCGAGTGATATTCGCAAGAAACAAAGGACATTACCGTGGTTTTGGTAAGAACGCCATCAAAGGAGCCAAAGGTATTGCGGAATTCTTCAAAGACCACCCGAATGACAACGTGAAGGTAGCATTTACATTTGCAGCCAAAGATCTCGAGAAGAGTATACTGGCATTAAGTGACAGACAGAAGCAATTGCTGTTTGCAGATGGTAAAAGGTGGGTGAATGTGGAAGTTGTTTGGCCAGCCACAGTGAATGTGATACCATACAATCATGAGCTGTTGGTTTTACATAATTTTCGGGAGTATGATGAGGATGGTGGTACAGTTTCTGGAGATTTTAATGAGTATGGTCGCATGATGGCGGGAATGATCGAACAAATCAATCAACATGTTCAAGACAAATTCACCATCACTAGCATGCCACTATTAAAATTACCGGAGATTAAAAACTTTGAAGAACAAATAGGAGAGTACTTAGGAACAGTCAACAACTTGATGAGTTCATATGGTCTGAACCCTAGTAATAGTGTAGGTGATTATTGGGTTGGTTACATGTCTCAATTCATCCAACAATCAGCTAAAGAGTTCGGATACAATGTTCAATCAGATACACTCCGGAGATTAGCGTTTAGATGGGCATATAAGATGCTCACCCCGGGGAGGAGACCTAGAGATTACAATTCAGTGGCGTTGAGTAAGATTACAGAATTGAAGCAACTTGTTGACAATCAGGAATTTATTCAATGGGTAAGTGCTACTGAACGTGGTGGTGAGCTCAAAGTTATATACTCGAAGATGATCGACCCGTTAAAAGAATTGTTCTTAAAATTGGGGGTTGAGTTGAATAAAAATATAGCTAATCTATTGACTCTCAATCCAACAACAGCGGTTCAGGAAATTAGACAAGGTATTGAGGAGGTTACTAGAGAGATAGAAGCAACTGGTGATATAAGTTTAATGGATAAACTCAAGACCGAGCTAAACATGATCAATCGACTGGGCGGGTTGGAGGAAATTGTACCAACAGAAGGATTAACGTTTACATATACTGCTGATGGAGACTCTGAACCGAGGATATATAAATTCACTGGTATGTTTGCACCAGTAAATCAGATATTAGGTAGCTTAAAGTTCAGTCGTTAGTTATTGCTTCTTGAAGCTATTGATTTTCTTATCAATATACCGCTCTGACTCTTGTTCTGCTTTTCTGAGCTTCTGAGATGGAGCTTCTCCGCGATTCTCGACATCAGCTGCTGTTTGTTGTACTGAAACTGCAGCGGCCATTGTTTCATCTTCACCTTCCTCATCAGTCTCTTCCTCGACTGTATCTTTACCTCCGAGACATTTACCAGCACCTCTACACTTCGACTCTGTATTACAGCTCGAACACAGAGTGAGAGGAGAATCGTTTTCAAATATACTGATATATGCGCTCGCAAGAGCATCGAAGTCTTTTTTGTGTGATGTACTCATATTATTATACAGTTATTTATGTGATCCCCTGGAATAATACAGGTGTATACATAAATACAATATATGAGCAAGCATGACGAATTAACAGCTCTTTTTGAGCAATATATTGAAGAGAATGATAAATTCATTGAGAAGAGTAACAAAGCTGCAGGCACGCGTGCCAGAAAAGCATTAATGGAAATTTCTAAGCTTTGTAAGGATCGTAGAAAAGAGATCCAAGAAGCTAAAAATGACAGTTAACTTGAATAAATACTTCTATGCACAATAGTACGTGGAAGAAAGAAAAGGATCTATTATCTGAAGCTTATGCTTCGATCAGTGAGACGACTCATGAGAACGATGCTCCGGCACTCGGTAAGGATGAAGAGAGACAGAAGGATGGTAGTGTGAAGAACACTAAAACCGGGGAGACTGTATATACACCAAAAGGTAAGGATCAAGCTGATGAAGGTATCACGACTGATTTAGCTAATGCAGATAGACCATCCGGGGATGATCAACTCGAGATGATACCAGGTGAAATACCAGATGATGCAATTGAACGTGAACCAGATGAAGTTGACGCTGAGATTGATTCATTAAAGAGTTTGATTCTTAATCCACCAGTAGATAAAATCGAAGAATATGCACGTGCTGGTCAATTGCATGTATATGTCGATATGCTGAAAAAGAAGCTAGAAGCTGCAGAAGCCGTTAAAGCTGCTGTACGTGGCGAGCAAGAATAACTAGTTATCGCACTGTTTATACAGTAGTGTAATAGCTACTATCAATAACAACGATACAAAGATGTATACACTACTATATGTATGTGTAACATGATTGCAAACACAGGTAATACATTCTAAGTTAGACATATTGATCAATATGATACAAAACGTTAACGTAATCCAGTAGTTTCAAACACATCTCTAGCTACTCCTGCTGAAAATCCATCATTCACACCCTTTACAATAACTGACACAGCATTATGACTATGCAAACTCTCATTATGTGATGCTACAATCTTGAAATCTAATATACGTGACTCATTATTGAGCTTCTCGTACAACAATCTAACCGCATCTTCAACAAACTTCAATGATGACCCATTTAACTCCGCGAATGCCTGTTCATCTTCTCGCTTAACCATCACTTGAGTCTCTGTCTGTAATGCTGCTAAACATAACTCTTGTAAATCTTCAACCCACAACATATCTTCAAACCTAACACTAACTCTCGCCACACTACGCTGACTATGAGGTACTGTTGCTCTGTTTCTATACTTCTCAGCATGCTCACTTAGCTCAAAACTACAGGGACATGCAGATGAATACACGAAATCAAAGTGTATATATTTCTTGAAGACACCATTCTTTGTCAGATCACCTTCGAATACTACATCATAATATTGATAACCCTCTAATCCAGACCGAAGACTCTTCTGTCGGATGGGATATGATGTCTTGAGCATGATTCTTGAATCAAAACATGCTAGATTTTTCTTGTATGACTCTAACACATCTTTAATTTTGTTGATGTTGAATGTCTCGTCTTTGTGATTGTAAAAACTTCGCATGATCCGGGACATGTTTATACCCTTTTTATGAGCTTCAAGACTCACACTACCGGTGACACTTGTCTCGAGTTCAATTGTAGCTCCGCTTCTCTTTTTATATGTTAACGGGAGCCTGAAGTTATGTATACCTACTTGTTGTATCGCAACTGGAGCACCTTGTATCAAACTACTCGGGCCATTTTGTAAATCCGGTAATGATGAGATATATTTCTTATCGACCGTCAGTTTACTGTCATAAACACGTATTGGTGATGCATATCCTTTACTATACTCCTCACCCATGATCTCACGAGCCACTTGGTCCTTCTCTCCAGTCAGCTCATCATCACCCAACCACTCATAGTTACTGCTTTTTATATTTTCTACACAAAGAGTCGTTGGGCCATCCTCTATATTAATTTTATCAGGAGATGTATTTACGGTTGGTTGTTTGATATCTGTCATACGTAATATTATATAAACAAACATGTGTAAATACAACTTGTTTTAATAAATATTTTTATGTCAAGATTTAACTCATTGATGGAGAATCATCTCAATAGTACTGACCTGTTACGGATCCGGATCAAACACGATCCGGCAAATGTGTCTGGTGAAGCGAATGATTACGTTGGTTATGTATTAGAAGAGGATGGAATTGGTAATGTTGTTGCGATCGTTCCGGATTTAGGTGGTGATCCAATGTCATTCGGTCCAGATCAATTTCAATTTGACGGGCAACCGGATGAACAGTGTGGTGACCCGTTATCTAGATTTAAGAAACATGTTGTAAACTATTTAATGCAGCACGGTTATCATGATAAAGTATCTTCGTTAATGGAAGTTATTATAAATGCTAAAGATGTTACTGATCTTGAACGTGTTGTCGGTGATTGTGGTGGAGATTCGACAGCTATAGTTAATTTATACAGAGACTTTGTGAGTAATGAAGCAGTTTGATAAATTATTTGGTAATATACTGTCAGAGCAAGATAACAGAGTGCTTAATGTAGGTATTTTTCCAGGTGCTTTCAAACCACCTCACGTAGGTCATTACACTACCGCACTTAACGCATGTAATGATAATGAAAAGGTGTATATATTCGTGTCTGACAAACCTAGACCCATTTCAACACAAAGCAAGGGTGGGAAAGATGTACCAGATGGGGTGAGATATGCGAATATTATCAAGTCAGACAAGTATACTAGTGAGTTATTGAGTGTGCGTACAGCAAGTGTAGCACGTATGACCAGTGCAACTGCATTTAGGGCAGCAGTTTCTGTGAAAGATAAGAGCACAATAGTAAAAAACATACCAACTGGTGTGGATGTAGATCAAATTTTCTCTATTTTGATGCAAAGTAACGATATATCTAACCCAAATTATGGGCATGTTAGTATAGATCAGACAATGGCTATATGGAATATATACAAGCAGCTGCTAATCAAGCAGTCTAGAAGATCAGAACAAGACATTATAATAAAAGTATCGTCACCTAGTCCTGTAAAGGATACATATGACTTAGTGGATCAATTAAACAAGAGTGATGGCGCCGGGATGACGAGTATCCGGTTGTATGTCGGTGAGTAATACCGCAAAGTTTAGTGACTAGTACTATACTTTAGATAAATATAATTATATGAAGCGGTTTGGTATGTATAATGATGATTTTAACGGCCTTTTCGAATGCTACGCGAAAGTGAGCCCGGGATTGGTTGTTGAACGCACATTACCCAGTGAAACAAGAAGAACAGTCGACCTATCAACTAAATCCTCATCATATGCAGATATAAAACAAGTTAAAGTTTTTATACAACGTCACGGTAGGGGTGCAGACCTCGCACACGTAATAAAGACAAAGACTGTTGATAGTGATGATGGTGATGGTGGTGTTATACTTTCAGGTATAGAGGGGGAGAAGAATTTTAATATCACAACTAACAAGAAATCAGCACAAGTAAAGATGATAGACAGTCAGGGTAATATAGAGAACGATTTTGTAACAAATATTGCTCCTAGATTTGACGATAATAACAAGGAGCTGACCATAATACATGTTGAAGAATTATGAAAAGAGACCTAAAGCACAATAAAAAGAACGACAGTGTAGTATTATGCTGTGGTAGTAAACGTTGCCCAGAGATATACAACAAAGATAAAAACTCAATACAAATTAGAGATGATGACGGGTTTGTTGTAACTATATCTAAAGAGCAAGCAAGATTAATACCACAAGCGTTAGATTTGATCGAAAAGAAATCATGATGCCTGAGATATGTGCATGTATAGGACTGCACTGGATATTAAAGTATGGGTCAATATTGAACTTACCTAGAGATATAGTATGTAGAGTTGAGGTATTCCGGAATATGCTTAAATGTAGCCTATGTCTTGGATTTTGGTGTGGTGTGATGATAGGACTTTATACAAGTAATGTGCTTTTACCTCTCATTAGTGCAGGTGCGTGTTGGTTTATTGACAATATTAACAATACATTACAGAGTGCAGAAATAAAGTTGGATAAACATTGATCTGTATACTATAATAGTATTATATGTTTAAGAGTACAAAAATAATAGAGCTAGGTAGCTGTGCGTTCAGACAACCGAGAGCGAGCCACTCACATTGTAGATTCATACATGGATACAAATTACAAGCAAAGTTCTGGTTTGAATCGAAAGAGCTCGATAAAAATAACTGGGTAGTTGATTTCGGTAGTCTCAAAGGACTCAAGTCAATTTTAAACAAGCAATTTGATCACACCACATGTATTGCAGCCGATGATCCAGTGTTACCACTCTTCGAAGAGATGGTGAAGGCGGATGCTTGTGATCTGAGAGTAATGCCCAACGGTACTGGTGTCGAGAGAATAGCGGAGTGGTGCTTTAATGCAGCCAATGACTTTGTACGAGAACTAACACAGGATAGATGCAAGTGTGTTAAGGCTGAAGTGTTTGAGCATGAGAAAAATTCCGCTATATATGAAGAGCAATCCAAGAATGCTGATATCAAGATAAATGCTAGCGGTTCTTTAGAGACAGTTGAGCGCAAATCACAGGTACAAAAAAATCAACCCAAACCTGTACAGGTCGGAACCAAAGTGACCAATAAATGGATTGATAGTAAATCGACAAACACATGGGGACTTTAATGACAGACGAGAAAACACCAACATCACTAGACCTTTCTGAAAGCTTTTATTCTGTTCAGTGTGAAGGTCACACTACAGGATACCCGGCTTATTTCATTAGGCTCAAAGCATGTAATTTAATGTGTGGAGGACCAAATGGTGAGTTGATGAAGAATGGGAAGGCGACCTGGTGGTGTGATACAGAGGCTGTCTGGCGAAAGGGTCTACAGAAACCGTTTTATAAACTCTTACAACAATGGGAGCATGAAGGTATTGACAAATGGATTTACGACGGTAGGATACATCTTATCTGGACTGGTGGAGAACCCACTATTCCAAAGCATCAAAAAGCGATACCAGCGTTTCATCAATGGTTAAAAGAGAAATGCTTAGAGAAGACCGGTAAATTTAGTAAGACGTTCAATGAAATAGAGACAAACGGTACACTTTATATGACTGATGATCTATTTAAAATGATCGATCAGATCAATTGTAGCGTCAAACTTGCCAATAGTGGTATGGAAGCAAAGAGAAGGATTGTTCCGGATGCGATACATAGAATAATGTCTCACGACAATTACTGGTTTAAGTTTGTGATAAGTACTGAAGATTGTCTCAAAGAAATTGAAAATGATTTTATAAAACCCTTCAACATACCGCATGATAAGGTTTTAATGATGCCGGGACTCGATAGTCAAGAGAATTTCCATGAACGAACCAGGTTCTGCTTGGAAATGGCCAAAAAATACGGCTATGTAGGTTTAACCAGGTTACATGTAAGTGCTTGGGACAAGTTAACCGGTGTGTAGTTGAGTTTTCTTAACTGAACATTAAGTAGTTTACATGCGCTTAGCAATATCTGGAACAGCAGCACAAGGTAAGACTACCTTGTTGGAAGATTTTCTTAAAAGTTGGAATATGTACACAACTCCTAAAGAGACATATCGTTCTATTTTAGGTGAAAATCATAGCAAACAAACATGCAAAGAAACGCAATGGGCGATTCTAAATCATATGATCGATCAAATGGAGACTTATGCAAAAGACGATTTTGTGATATTTGATAGGTGTCCCTTAGATAATATTGTTTATAGTTTATGGGCATATCATAAAGGGGTTGGTGATATAGATGAAGCGTTTGTAGAGAAGTGTATACCCATTGTGAAGGAGTCAATGAAGTTACTAGATATAATGTTTTTAATACCAATAACGAATGTAGTTCAAGAGTCGATTCAAACTAATGGCGTGCGAGAGACTGATGCAGAGTTTATTTCTGAAGTAGATAACTTTTTTAAAGCAATGTATACAAATTGGTCTAAGGAGGATGAAAGATTTTTTCCGAAGGAAGACAGATCAGCGATAGTTGAGATTTTTGGTAGCCAAGAGGAGCGTATCAAGATGATTGAATATTATGTAGATGAGAATGGAAAGATGTATGGTGAGGATGATACACTGGTAGACACCAATATGTTGTTTGATGAGTATGGTATACCTTTCCCCCCGGCTGAGGATGATGAAAATTTAAAAATGTACAAATAAACAATAAGTATTTGTATGAAAAATTTTAATGAATCCCTGGATGGCATCTCTGAGAGTTACGGTCTATTCAAAACAGTAGTAAGAGAGAGGTACCCATCTAAGCTCAAATTGAGTGAAGAGTTTGTAGAGAGTTTTAAACGTGAATTTCAATCCCAAGTAGAGCCATTATACACAGAGGATGATGAAGGTAAACAAATTCTTAGCAGGGAAGCAAGACAACCAGCTAGAGTTTTAAAAGAATTTCAAAAGGCTCTTAAGTTTTTGATTTAATTTTCAGTTGATCTAAACTCTTCTTCAAATTATCGCCACTTCTGGCGTTTTTTGTGTCGTTAGTGACTTCATACTCAGCATCACTACCAGGTATGTTGTGTTTATTCTTTACTTTTTTGCTATTCTCTTCAGGTCTTCTAGTGACCTTCTTGACGACACCTTCTGTACCATAGTGCTCACAATCTGGATTAATATTCTTTACTTTATCACCCACGTGTAGATCACGCTTTAGTATCTCATTAACTATTATGTCAAACTTATCCATACTGTTATTTATTTCTGTCCCAACTTTTTAACAATAAACTTCAACATCTCACTACGCAGAATGTCTTTAGTCCCGAATTTAAAACAAAATACACCATTCTCTTCACTCTCACTATCATTGAATGTTTCATATATATCCTGAAAACCACTCTTACCGTTAATATCACTCTGTAGTGTATCACCGATGATCAACATTTTACTATCTTCTCCAAATCTCGTCATTATTGTTATAAGTTCACTTCTCGTGAGGTTTTGAGCCTCATCTACAATTACCATACTCTCCTTAAAGGTTAAACCTCTAACGTAATTAACTGGTATCGCTTTTATAGTATCGGTCGAGAACAATGTGTTAATCGTGGAGCTTGATATCAATTCACTAAGTTTTTCTTGCAAAGGTAATGTCCATGGGAGAAATTTATCATCCACTTCTCCTGGAAGAGCACCCATTGATTTACTAGCACTTTCAATTATACTTCGTATGTACACAACCTCGTCTACACGATGTGACTTGAGCATATGCAATGCCGCATATGCAGCACAGTATGTTTTCGCGGTACCAGCGGGACCATCCACGAAGGCCATTTTTGTTTTATTGTTAAAACAGAGTTCAACGAAACTCTTGTGCACATCTGTTAGTGTGTATTTGGAATCGATCTTGAATGTTCGATCCATCGTGTTCCGTGTAACGATTTCTGGTATATCTTCTATCTCAGCGTCTTTTCTGGGTTTTGAAGATGTTCGTTTATATGAAGCCTTACGCTTTGTCATTAGTAATATTTATTGATTTTGTAGGAGTTCTTTACTATAATATATGTATGTCTTTAGGAATTGCAATAATAACATGTGATAGAGAGCTGATGTTCCGTGAGTGTATCGGTTCAGTTTTGAAATATTACAACAACAAGCCCAAGGAGCTTATTGTAGTGAACGATGGTCATGATCCAATAAGATCAACAGATAATTACACTGTAATAAATAACAAAGCCAATCTAGGGGTAGGTCAAACAAAAAATATTGCTATTAAGCATCTAATTGAAGCTGGTTGTGATCATATATTTATAATCGAAGATGATGTTGAGCTGATATCGAACGAGGTCTTTGAAAGTTATATACATTTAAGTGAAGTTAGTGGTGTACAACATCTCAATTTTTGTCTACATGGTGAAGCAAATAAGATTAACTCAGTAGCTAAGCCTAAACTTATTATTGACTATAAGGATATACAGATGGCGTTATATCATAATGTTACAGGTGCTATTTCATATTACACTAAACAAGTTATTGAGGAATGTGGATACATGGATGATAATTACAGAAACGCCATGGAGCATGTTGATCACACTATGAAGACGATCAACGCGAGATACCACCCACCATTCCGGTGGTTTGCTGATGTGGCAGGTAGTGATCAGTTGATTAGAGATCAAGACCCAAGTTTAGTTGAGAGCAAGATTCGTAATGATACACAATGGGAGGATAATTTTAGGTTCGGTGTGAATAGATTCAAGAGCCTATATAACATTGATGTATGTGATCCGTATCAAGCCTGTAGCTGCAAGGAGGATGTAATTGACTTTCTTAAGGATATTAAAAAGTGAGAATTTTAATAGGTACTAACACATATAAGAAATATAAACGGCAGGATATCGCAGTTAGGTCTTATATAAATTTATCTGAAGTGTATGATTGTGATGTAGTGGATGTACAGTTTAAGGATGCCACGGATCAACAGTCATATGACATAGATACGAGGCATATTCTTGACAGAAGTAGCCTAGATGTTACAACCGGTACTAAAAAATTACCATTCGTTAATGATATTTTGGCATATTTATCTGAGCTAAGATATGATTATTTTATTTTTGTTAATAGTGACGTGATACTAACTAGAGCTATTATTAAACGAATAATCAGCGAAGAACCGGATTGTTTTGCATGCTCACGGGTCGATATACAGGAGTTGGATTCATTTCAGCAAGTTATAGACAGAGATGTTTCTCCGATTAGATATGAAATAGCTGGTTTTGATGCGTTTGTTTTTAATACGGAGTGGTTTCGTGATAATAAAGAGTTATTTCAAGATTATTTGATAGGACAACCGTGTTGGGATCAGGTATATGCTACTCATATGAGAATACATGGTCAGAGTTTATTCTCAAACAAGTTTCCACCCTGTTGTTTTCATGTACAGCATGCACCTACATGGCAAGTCAGTACCAAGACTCCTGAGAGGATATTTAATCACGATAGTGTTGAGAGTAGTTACCTGGATAAATTGTCATTTAATATATTTGATGATTATCTCAAGACACATTTAATTAAAAGGTTACCTATGGGATCATTCATGAAGGTGTTAGATGCAGAGAGTAGTATTGAGTCACAATATTTTAATAAATTTACATGATAACGTTTAACTCCAGCAATATATTCTGGCAATATCCTGTTATAACCGAAAAGGTGTTTAATGAGCAGAATAAACAATATGACAATTACATTGGATTTCCTTGGGCCACGGTTATTGATAAAGGTTACAGCTTGAGTGATATCCACGAGTTGATCAGATCTCAGATAAATATACAACAAGAATACTATACCTGTTGTCAGCACATACACTTTAGGAGATTATTGAATCTATTTAGATCTCTCAATATCACTAGGTTATACACCCCACATAAATTAAAGGGAGAAGATGTTTTAGATAAAATCAAGTTAAGGCCATGTCCACTTTATGCAGTAAACGTCGAGGATAACGAAAGAAATATAAAATTTAGACATACAGATGTTATTAATCACCCTAGAAACATTCTTTACAGCTTTGTTGGTGCGTATATGGATCATTATATATCGAAAATACGTAAACGTTTGTTCGAGATGGATCATTCAGATTGTTGTGTTGTGGAGAATACAGGTCAATGGCATTTTGAGAAACAAGTTTACAGTGATAGTCAAAACTCTAACGGTGATGTTATAATAGCTGATAACTCTGTTGAGCGTTACAATGAATTACTGTTAAATAGTCGATATAGTCTATGCCCTTCCGGGGCCGGGCCGAATAGTATTAGATTTTGGGAATCACTTGGCGCTGGATCAATACCAGTCCTGCTAGCTGATACTCTAGATCTACCTAAACACAACTTATGGGTGAGTGCGATAGTTACATTAGATGAGGAGAGGGTACATGATCTCCCGGAGATATTGGGTAATATTGATACCGGTAAGGAGAGGCAAATGAGATCAAACTGTCAGAAGTTGTATAAGCATTTCAGAAATAATTTTATAAATAGTAGTAATGTATCATAGTCAACATAATATTGATAGTTTTATACATAAGAACTACATAAAAGCACCTGTAGAGGGTGGCACATTCATCGAACTAGGAGCAATTGATGGTGTTCGATTTTCGAATACTAAATTCTTTGAAGATCAAATGGGGTTCAATAAGGGTTTACTCATAGAGCCAGTTGTAGATTCCTTTTTAAGGTTAGTTAAGAATCGACCTAATTGCTTTTGCTTCAATAAAGCGATACACTCAACACTATCACAGGTTAATTTTCTACAAGGTAGTGTAAATGCTGTTGGTTGTGTTGAGTCTGTAGCGAATGATGAGTTTAAGGACAAGTGGCATACGAACAGTACCCTTGTGACAATATCGGCTGTAAGGTTAGATGCGTTAATACACGCGTGTAAGTTTACTTATATCGATTTCTGGAGTCTAGATGTTGAGGGGTCAGAGTTAGAAGTATTGAAATCAATGGATTGGGATATACCAGTTGGTTTACTCTGTGTGGAGATGCATAATAGTGATTCAGATAAAATTGATTCTATCATAAAGAGTAAGGGGTTCGAGCTTACCGACTGTATTGGTGGTGTGAACAATCTGTATATAAATAGAAGCTATCACAGATTGAGTAAAATAATAAGTTGAAACTACCGGAGATTTATCTTATAATATCAGTATGATAGTTAATATTGATAATTATGACGGTAATTTAATTCATAATAGGTTTGCATACACCTTTTTTAAAAATAGAACATTACCGATTGGTAACATTGTCACATTCAGAAGTCCTATGCTTGTAGAAGCTGACGGTATGATTGATCATGAGGATGTATTACAAAATGACTTCATTTACAGTGATGATTCAATTAATTTCTGTTGGGAGATACCAGGTATGGATAGCTTCGGAGCTGTCGCATGGCAACGTCTATTCAATACTGGTATAGCAAATATTTTACAGAACTTAATACAAGCACCGATTGAGGTGGATGGGGATGATTTAATTGTACATAAGGAGTTTATGTCAGGTGGCATTGTACAACCAAAGGGTAAGTGTAGTGTAAGTATAACATATGTTAAGGATGGTGCAGCCTTAGGACATACTGGTATTAATGTACGAGCCGGTGACAAGGCTCCGAGCTTCGCCTATAGTACTAATCTGACGGATGAGCAAATAAAAGCCTTTCAGGATACAGTTGTCGAGATGTTCTATGCGATGAATGATGATATGTTTTTAGCTACTACTAAAATTATATCTAAATGATTATCTCTACAAAGAGTAAATTCATATTCTTTCATTTATATAAAGCTGCTGGAAGCTCTATACGTGAGAGTCTGATACCACACTCAACATTTGTGCATGAAAATGCGCATTTGAAGCCATCTCAATTTAAAAATATGGAGATAAACAACGGTCAACTAGGTATTGATATAATTAATAATTATTTCACATTCGCTTTCGTTAGAAATCCATGGGACTGGCAGGTATCTCTCTTTCACTATATGCAGCAGACAACATATCATCCTCAACATAGTATTGTAAAGAATATGAGCTTTGAGGAGTACCTGAACTGGAGGATAGAACATGATTTAAAGACACAATATCAATTCTTATCAATCGATGGTGATGATTCGAGTGATATAACTCTTAGTAGGGTTGGTAAATTTGAGAATTTGAATGAGGAATTTAGTTCAATTTGTGAACAACTACAAATTGAGTGTGGTTTAGAACATATTAATAAATCAACACATGACGAATATAGGTCTTATTACAATAAGAAAAGTATAGAGCTGGTCAGTAAACATTTTATAAGGGATATAGAGTACTTTGATTACGATTTTTGATTTTCTTAATGATTTGTTATTCTCTAAAAAGAGAAAGTATATCAATCAAGTAGATACAGAAGCAGGATTCAATCAGTATATGTTGAATCGCTGGACTAGCATGTATAACGAGAGGGTTTGTTTGTTAGTAAACAATACATGCAATAGGTTGTATAGTTGCTTTGAAACTAAACAACAATATTATAAATTTATAGGTTGCGTTTTACCACGATTGAAGTTCAAAAGAATACACTATATCAAGAAAAAGAAAGAAGATAAAGACGAGATTGAAAACTTACAGTTGATTGCTAAGAGGCTTGAATTATCCCAAAGGGAGATTAAGTCTTATTATGAATACAGCAGCAAACACAGCACAAGTACAACATGCTCAAGCCGGTCTTAATGATCAGGTAAAAGGTACAGTTCAACTTGACACTTACGCGGGTAGTGAGAATTTTAATTTGTTTGGCTACGAGTTAACTAACGTCTTAGATGACATAATTCTAGTCAAATATGTAGATTGTAATGATCAAGGTACCGAAATATTAAAGAACGGTGTATGGGTACCAGTCAACACAAGTACATTTACTTGGAGAATCGGAGAGGTATTATTAGCGGGGCCTAACTGTAAGCTAGTTAAAGTTGGTGACCACATAACATTTCCTAACGATAAGGGTATAGCTGTTGGTAATCTAGAGATTGAGAGTCACGGTAAAGTCAGAAACAGTTGTTTTTTGAACGAAGCTAGAATTTTCGGTATTTGTAAACCAAAGGGTGAATAATGAAGGTGGGTGCGAGCACACTGCGAGTGTTGCTTGAAAATAATGTTGTAGAGATCAAGTTCAAGCGACGTAAAGTCAAGCCCGGAGCTCCTCCAACCCGGCGGATGTTATGTACAAATAGTCCAGTTATACTACAAAGTGATGCTGGCAGATCAACACTACATTACAAGACATCCACCGGTACAGTTAAGTTTAGTCCGGTGAGCAAAAACTTAGTAATTGCATGGGATATTTTCAAGCAAGATTACAGAGCAATTAGTGTAGATAATTGTGAATTGATAAGTCAAATACCCATTAGTGGTGACGGAAGAGAGTTCTGGGAATATTTTAATGAGAAGATATACCCGATGACCCCTGCGCAGAAGGACGCCTTTTTTAATGTATAATGTCAACGATCGCTGAACTTAAAAATTTCCTACTGAAACCTGTTGTGTTTATGTTACAAGACAAAACCGTACGTAGAGGTAAACTTCTATTATATCATCAACATGATTATTATATACGATTTACTATACAAACGAATAAAAATTTAAACAAAACATATGAAGTACCTTACCCATATAAAATAATACCACGTACAAGTCAGATTACATTCTCCTACTTAATTGATGATCTATGTAGAGGTAACTTAAACAAAGTAGATTATATCACATCTGTAACACCTACAACCGGAGTAAACAAAGTACACAATAAACAGCTCACTATATCAGTTATTGATGATATGTAACATAAGTATTTACATGGCAAAAGTAGAAGAAACATATTCAAAAATACCTAATGATGTAGATGTTGATTACCAGCCAATTGGCGGTAAGGTAGATACTGTAGTGAGTATTGCTAAAGCTGAAATTGAAGAATTAGCCTCCTTACGAGCAATCACCGCAATCGAGACCGGTTATGGTGAAGATGGTGATGGAGCTGTTCTAGATCACGCTAGACGACGCAATTTAGGTTTAATATAATCTCAGTACCATGAGTACTACACACACCATATTAATGTTATCTACTGGTGTGCCGGTTGTATGTGTGCAGCGATGAAAACAACCAACTTAAGTGAACCTGGGTTCTGGACACCCGTCAAGATTAAGCATCAATTTGATGATATGATCGATTTACCAGATCGAGAGTTTAAAACATCAGATGGATTGAGTTTTTTGACTTCAGTTGTTGATGATGTAACTAAAGATTTATACATAGATGATTATAGTGTATATACCTTGACAGATTTGACGAAATTGAATGATCTACTCAAAATACAACTACCAGTCGGAAAATACCCAATACAATTTACAACAAGTTTGCTATGCAATTCATATCCTACGATAACTAACAAGTCAGCATATTTATACGTTGTTGAGAAGAGTGTAAAGCAACCCACGCGTGATGTTGTTTTAGGTGAAACTCCAGACTCGATGAGTTGGATATGGGCTCAAGATATAACAACAAATGCAATATATTATACAATCACACTTCATAATGAAGAAGAGTTAAGTATCAATCACAACGATAATGTTGATAATGTGTTTATGTCCTTTAATCCAGATAGTTTGGAGGTTATATTCAAAACAATTCCGTTAAACATTCCTACAGATACAGAAAAATTTAAATATTATATAAATCAAGATAATGGGTTTCTGTTAATTTATATCATAATAGATGAACAATTATATTATTTGAGCCCAAGTACAGTTACAAATAAGATTGAATTACAACATATATCTCAAGCGAACACAACAACACTTCCGTTACAGAATGTTTTTAAGTTTGTATTATATTCAAAAAACTCATTGATTGATAAACTACAAAACAATTGGGTGAGTTACAGGACCTTCGGGAGTCTTAATAACCTTTTAATTAATGAAACAAAGTCTGTTTTTGATGTTACTAATAACTATCTTCTAAATTATCAGTTCAAAAATATAAATGATAGCGGTGTTGTACCGGTTAATATAACTCAGTTAAAGAATCAAGTTACAACGAGTGGGAAATCGAATCGAGAGAATCCGTTCCCGAACATGAGAGATTGTGATCACAGAGAATACACAAACATTTATGATGTTAATAATGGTGAGTTTTATATTGGTTATGATTCGTATGAATCTGAGGTATCTCTAGTTCCTGACAAGATAACATATTTTAATTCACCTCAAAATATGTTTCCGCTAGAGAAGTTGAACATAAATGATAGTGGGTTGATAAGGAGAGGAGCGATCGGTGGTGACACTCCAATAACATCAGATAAAATCTTTAAGAAAGCAGCTACATATAAGTACAACTCTCCATATGGTAAGCCAACTGATGAAGAATCTGGTGTGTGGTTGTGCTCTTGGTTGAAGGCTAATTTGAGTGTTGATTGGGAAGTTACTACTGAATATACGGAGAATGTTTTTGTGAACTGGGAGGGAAGTATTTATAAGTGTTTGGGTGATAATACTGGCAGGCGACCGGACACGAATAGTGCCTTCTGGCAAGTCACAGATGCACCACCACCTGTATGGGTAGATAGATATTACAATCCAAACAAATACACAGCAATCGAAGCTATGCAAATAACAGGACAGTACAGTAATTATAAGCCTAAATTTGATCACATAGTTGAAACACTACAGCTTGAAGATGAGTATGTTTTTGACAAGATTAGTGATTTGACGTTTGAGCCTGGGTGCTTGTATGCTTATTATAGAGTTGGTCAAGAGCAGATCAAAACGATTATAGAAACTATAGGTAATAGCTTAATACATGACGGTTTAAGCCCAGTGTATAACCAGGACAGATCACCGTTTGTTAATATAGATGATAATTGGTTAGCATTAAATGGTAGTAATTATCTAGAATCCCGTAGATCCGAAGCTTATGATAATGGAGACTTTACAATATGTTTCAATATGAGTGTTGATGACTGGTCAATACCCTTTGCTGGTCAATTTTTAGGTAACTATACTAATCAAGGTGTTGGTGTTTTTAATAGAAAAGAGACAACACCGTATTTAATATTCAAAACACAAAGTAAGGTAACGACATTCAACACTAACATGGAGATGGTACTTAATGTAGATCAACCGGATATTATTTCAATATCTAAACAACTGGGTAACGAGGATTCAATTTTAACAAACAAGTCAAAATCCTTTAGTTATGATATGAAGGGTATGATGGTTGAGACGACTGTCAAGTCTGGTAATATTACTTATAGAAATGAACTAAAGCAGGTATATATTACCGCGAATCAACCGGGTGTACCAGGGGGTGTTTTTCGATTACAACACTCCTTTCAATTCAATAAAACTATAGATGTTATCGTACAAGAATGGAATGATTCTAACCCCGAATTTACTGTAGAGTTGACTGGTGAAGGTTCAGAGTGGGAGTACAACTCTAATGGAGATGTAGTGAGAACTCCATGGATTCCAGAGCAAGACATAATTGTAACCGGTGATGACTTATTGTCACCCGCGGGTGATATAGTGGCGACGGATATTGATAATAGCTATAAATACATACTAGATGAGTTTGATCAAATTTATAGATTTGATATCAACACTGAACAACGCGATCTATTGAATATACCTTACCCGTTTCAAGAGATTGTAGGTAATGGAGAGACAGACCTATCTACCGGTGAAACTATAGATTTACAGACATCTGGAAGAAGGTTCATCAAAACAGTAAATGAGGGAGAGTATCAATATATTTTAGATTGTGATTCATTTACCATCGACTCCTACGATCAGCCATGGTATGTTAAAGAGAATGTTGTTTATAAATACACACTCAACAATCAACTTGGAATAAATGCTAGTTGGCAAGGGGAATTACCAGTAAATAATTATACTATCAGCTCTTTCGCACTGTTGATTGCTAACAACAATTATAACGGTTCATTAGGCAATACTATAGAGATATACCCAGATGGTTTAAAAACATTAAATACACTAGTTAATGAATGGAATAACAATAATAGAAACAATATCGTTAATATAGTAGAAGGTGATTCATCAATTATTCCAATGATGAATTACAAAGACGGTAGTCAAGTCACAATCAAACTAGATGGTGGTGTTGATAGAGGTTCAACAACAACAAATATTGCGTTCTCTGGTAGTGATCGAGTCGTAAATATTAAGTTTAATAATAATCAAGAATTGTTCGTTATGCATGGTGATAAAATTACAAAAACAGATCACTTACGCGCCAAGATTGGTAGTATTGATTTATTATCTGAATATTCAGAGTATGATGTAACTGAAAGGTGTATGGATCTAGTTTGTGAGTTTGATGTTAATGGTGTCTTAAAGACTGACATTATAGTGTTGGTTAGAGATGGTGTTACTGATAATATCAGATTAATCAGACTTGACTCTGATCTCAATTTAATTGAGAGTAGATCTTTACAATTGAGTCTGGAGTATAACTTAAATGAACATAAGAATTTCAGTAACTATGAGACATTCAAACAACTGGCTAGAGAAACAATACCTGGTAATAACTTAACGTTTCAGGTAAGATATCAGAGTTATTTCGATACAGATAAGACGTTTGTCAATAAAATGAATCTAGATGTGGCGGATTTGACACCAGGAGCGCATCACTTTGCATTTGCTTATAATAGTAACAATAGTAATCTTAGTCTCTTTGTGGATGGGGTGCTATCTGTAGCACAGACAAGTGATGATACAGCAAGTGGTGCTGCATATAAATTTAGTAATACCATACAAACTCCAATTTTAGTAGGAGCGGAGCCATTTTTTAACAACATAACCTTAGCTGAACATATAGGGATACAAAATTACGGATTCTCCAGAAACTGGCAGTTGTCTAACTATAGGATATTTAACGAGTATTTGAACTTCCAGAAGATAAAAATGATCTCACGAGAAGGGATGGATATTCAACCAGTAGTTTTAACCTTACCTAGTGGTAAAAGAAATTACATTGATCATGGTGATGGTTTCTACCAACACAAGGAACCATCAAAGAAGTCTGAGCAATTTGATATTTATGTTACATCTGAATCCTTAACCAGTACAGACTTACAACAATTAGTTAGTGATAAACTTTTTGACAATCTAGAGAAGAAACTACCTATAAATAACTATATTAATAATATTAAATGGATAACATGAGCTACCACCAAACAACAAGTTTTAACTCAGATATTTTATATGATATGCATTCATATAGTATGTTACAAGACCGATTACCAGGTGATCAACTCTCACTACCTAGAGCACTTGATGATATTAAGATAAAGGCTAATGATATAGTGATTTCAGATACTATAAATATGGCTCTTGAGAATATTCATGAGAATTGGTTATACTTACTTTCAAATTCAGTCATTCCTACGAATGATATACCTAACTCTGATTACTCAACACATATGATTGTTGATAGAGGTGCAGGTGTTGAATGGGTTGACCAAACAAAATATAATGAATCAATACCAAATGGTGATATTGAGCATATAAAAAATATAATTAAGATCCAGAACACCATAAATCCTAATAATTTTAACTTAATAGCTACAACACAAACAAATGTAATTCTATTGAGCGGATTCGGTACAGAGTCAATTGATGTTATTTTAAATCCTGATGGATTGGGACAACCAATTTACTCAGATTCGAGTATTACACATCCATCAAACGGTATATTCTTCGAGAATATCATAGATGTGGCTATTTCTGATAGTAATGATCTTTTCGTACTAGATGGTAACCACAAAACTATATTTAAATTCGATATTTCTGGTATAACAACATTAGATGAAGCTATACTCAAAAATGACACCCCTGGTAGATTGTTGACAGACATGGTTGGTGGTATTGGTAGTGTTACAGATAAAACAAAATTTCAGAATCCCATTACACAGACTACCAAGAATAACATCATTTATGTTATCGACCAAGTTGGGAGTGATATTATCGTGAAGTCATTTGATCTATTTCTTAGTTGGATTGAATCTTTTAATTTAAGTAACATAACAAGTAGTACAGTTGTTGATTTTAATTACAACCCGGGTATTGATAGATTTTATATATTACTACATGATATAGGTAGTATACCAAAACTTATGGTATTGGAGTCGAACTTCGATGTTGTGGGTATATATGATATGATTGATATTATTAAGCATGATGTCAATATTTTGACTGAGGTACACAAGAGGATATACTTCAGTATAGAGAATCCGAATATAATGTATGTGTTAACTGAAAAGAATATATATAAAAAATACGTTTCAAGACCAACGTCATTTATAGGTAGATTTAAGTTTGATGATAGTGTGAGAGGTGCTATCGGGCCGTTGGATGAGTTTAGATCATTAAATGATATGTCAATGTTCGTACAAGTAGTAACATCTGTAGATGGTGTTCACTTGAAGGATGAGATATATGTATCTGAACAGTATAAAGATGGTATTTACAGATTCTTAGAAGATAGTGGATTTGAGAATAGTTTAGAGTCTCGTATTGATGAAAAGGTTCTCTCCTTTAGAGATGTTAAGATAAAATCAGAGGAAAATATTGATTCTCTGGTGTACAACAAGAGTATATATAAATCTCTGTTTAATAACCTACTGTTGCTTGAGAATACGTCTCGGAAATTCTCAACTGTATATGATTCGCGAGGATTTTCAATATATATTGGTTTTAAATATTTAAACAACGATGAGCTTAAGTTGTTGGATTATAATTTGAGCGCTGATAATTATATATCTAGTAACGAGACGGTGACCACATTCACAGTAAATAGGTGTTTAGAGAGAATTTATAATCTTCAAGTCACCATCCTGGGTAACATGCAAGAGAAGTCGATTAATGTATACCCGTTGATTGATACACCAATCATCTTAGATTAACTAATAAACTTTATAAGTGCATAATATGCACACTTTTATATAATTAAGGGCCATGGTTTTTTATTTATACACATATTTTCTAGAGATGTCGCATAAATAATTACAAATGGCCGGTAATAGAAAGTTTCACAATAAATTCCACTCAGCTAATCACCATACTCTACCAAGTCCCCACATAGTAGATAGTGGATTAGATCCTATCGCAAGTCATGATTTCCCCTTCATTGGAGATTTTGTGTTGAATGGTACAGTTAGTTCTAGTAACAACTATACATTAAATGATGGTGGGAGGCGATCAAATCACCTAGACACAATACCACATGGACTACCTGCTCCATCAGGTTGGAATGTTTTTAGAGATAGTACGTACATAGATGGAGATGTTACTATTACAGGTAATCTATCTGCATTAGGAGAATTAACATATTTACATACTCAAGTTTATACAACAAGTGCAACTGAGATTGTAATCACATCTGATAACAGTAATGGTAAGACTGCAGCTCTCGAAATTGATCAGTATGGTACAAATGATCTCGTTGATATTAAAAATGATGGCATATCAACTCTATTAATTACCGGATCTGCGAGTAATTCTGAAGTTCTCGGTGGGTGGATTGGTGTTAATTTAGGCAATTTACCTAATGTTGATCGACCAAATCAGCGCATGACGATTGTCGGTAGTGTCAGTGTAGTTCCAGATCCAATGGATTCTACTGTTGATTATCAACGTGTATCACAATCAGATCCGGGTGTTACTGGTAGTCTTTATATAGAAGGTGGTCTTCACGTCAATGATAAGACATACATGGATCAATTGACTGTTGATACAACAGATGGAGATGCATTCTTTTATGGTACAAATAGAATGCATATTACTGTAGAGCCGGGAGTGGATATCGATACAACACTTGATGTAGATGGGCACACTCAACTCGATCAATTGACAGTTGATACAGATGATGGGAAGACTTTATTTGAGGGTAATAGTGAGGTACATATAACTGTTATACCTGGTGTTAATATCGATACAACACTTGATGTAGACCAACATACTCAACTCGATCAATTGACAGTTGATACAGATGATGGTAAAACCTTATTCACTGGTGATAATAAAATACATATAAATGTTACACCTGGTGTCGATATCGATACAACACTTGATGTAGATCAACACACACAATTGGATCAATTGACGGTTAACACTGATGATGGGGACATGCTTATCGAGGGTTCGAATAAGATGTTGATCAATACTCAGGATGGAGTTGATATAGACACTCATACACAGCTCGATCAATTAACTGTAAATACAGATGATGGTGATACATTATTTCATGGCGAGAATAGAGTACACATCATAACTGAACCAGGGTTGGATGTAGATACATTTCTAGATGTGGATGAACATACCAACCTGGATCAACTGACTGTTGACACGAACGATGGTGAAACTCTTTTTACAGGTGATAATCAAGTCAGACTGGATGTATCTGCTGGTGTTAATGTTGATACTACACTAGATGTGGATGAACACACCAACCTGGATCAACTAACTGTTGACACGAATGATGGTGAAACTCTTTTTACAGGTCAAAATCAGTTAAGAATAAACACAACAGATGGAGTTAATGTCGACACTACACTAGATGTGGATGAACACACCAACCTGGATCAACTAACTGTTGACACTGATGATGGTGAGACGTTATTCACCGGTGACAATCAAGTCAGACTGGATGTATCTGCTGGAGTTAATGTTGACACCACACTTGATGTGGATGAACACACACAATTGGACCAACTGACGGTTGATACGACCGATAGTGAGACGTTATTCACAGGTGAAAATCAAGTCAGATTGAATGTAGCTGCTGGTGTTAATGTTGACACCACACTTGATGTGGATGAACACACACAATTGGATCAATTGACAGTTGATACAACTGATGGTGAAACTCTTTTTACAGGTGAAAATCAAGTCAGACTGGATGTAGATGCTGGTGTTAATGTTGACACCACACTTGATGTGGATGGCCATACACAATTGGATCAATTGACAGTTGATACAACTGATGGTGTAGCGATATTCAAAGGTGGTAATCATCTAGATGTTCAGGTACACTCTTATCTCGATCAGTTGACAGTTGATACGACTGATGGTGGTACTATTTTTACTGGAGATGGTGATGTTACTATTGATTCAGGTCTAGGATTTAATGTTATCTCGGACTCGAATATAAGTAAACTGACAGTCAATACAAATTCAGGTCAGACATTAATAACAGGAACCGAAGGACTGGAGGTATCAACACATACATATCTCAACAAGCTAACTGTTGATACTGATGATGGTGTATTTTTGATACACGGTGATAATATAGTAGATGTTAATGCAGATTCTAACTTCAAGGGAACAACAGTCACAGCGGAGAGAGTAAATGTTGAGACGAGTTTCAATAATAATTTAACGATTAATGGTGGTGGTTTACTTGATGTTTATGTACAAACGATGTTTGATGATTCTGTGGTGTTCAACTCTGCGTTATCAGCAAGTACTAAAAATAGTTCCCTACAAATAACAAACCCACTTCCATGGAGCAGCATGAATAAGTTTGAGGTAGATGTTCCAACAACTTTTGAATCACTGACTGCTAGTTCTGAGTTCGCTCCTATATTGATAAAGGGTGATAATAATACAATCTTTAGTACACCTGTTGTATTTACTAACCAGATACCTTTGAGTATTATAAACGCAGATGTTTCTGGTATCTTAAATGTTACTGGGAACACTTTGCTGAATGGTAGTACTATCGATAACAGTGTCAATGGGTTTGTAGTAAATGGTGATAGGACATCAACATTCAATACAGATGTATTAATCAATTCTAACGTACACATTACTGGTGATATACGTGTTGATGGTAATGCTTATCTTAGCGCGGGTGCTGGAGGTAATATAAATGTAGGTGATTCAGACACTGATAATGTAATTTTTAATGCAGACGTTCTGAGTGATATTAAACCTAATAGTGATATACTATATTCATTAGGTTCACTCGGTAAGAGGTGGAAGGATTTATTTGTCAAGGATATAACTACAACAAATTTCGAGACAGAGCATGCAAAAATTAATCAAACACTCTATGTTGGTGGTACGTCCGACTTATATGGTAAGCTGTTTGTTGATAACGAAATATACTCAACAGGTAGATTGACAGTCGATGGTGAGGTAAACTTTCATAATGAGTTGAATGTAACTGACAATACCTTTATTGGTGGTACATTGCATGTTGATAATCAGTTATATGTTTCACAAGAGGCAGAGTTTGATAGCGGGGTAGTTATATCAGATAATTTACATGTAACGGGTAATGTTATTGTTGATGGTGAGGTGGTATTGAACTCTAGTAGTAGTGGTACTGTCAAGATTGGAGATGAGCATACTGATAGTATTGTGTTAATGTCAAAGATCTCTGGAGATATGGTGCCACGCGAGGTAGACCGAGGTGATATCGGAAAATTTGGAGAGTGGTGGAACAATTTGTTTGTTAACTATGCTACCGTAAAGGATCAATTAGTTGGTAATCATGCAACATTCTCAGGTAGTGTTGATATAGTAACGGATCTAGATGTTGATGGATACACACAATTAGATCGGACAACAATTTCAACTGATTCTGGATCGTTTGTAGTATCTGGTACTGAGCAAACATACATATCCACCAGTGTTGATATTGATAATGATATTGATGTTGATGGATACACACAATTAGATCGAGTAACAATTGATACAACTGATGGGAAGTTTTTAGTATCAGGTAGCGATATATTTGATGTTGATGTAGCGACTGAATTGGATCAAGTTAGTATTGATACAACTGACGGTCCGTTTGACATATCCGGTGAGAATGATGTTGTGATTGACACAAACATTAACACAACTGGTAACTTTAACATTGTTGGACAAATATCCGCGATGAATGGTCCATGGATTTTCAACTCATGTGATTTGCTCGGTTATAATCCAGGATCAATACATGAAGTTACTGATGCAGATCAATTAGACGGTTCAATCGAAAATGCTTATTTTTCTCCAATGCCTTTTCATCCTTTTCAGGTTGAGTGTAATTCATTGTTCACAAAAGGTGTAACAGCTTTCGGTCCTGTACAAATTGGCAACTTACCCGAGGGTAGTACAGATCAATTACAAGAACCAACATTTGAGGTGCTCGGTAACATGCATCTCCGGGATGGTAATCTAAAAATTGTTAGTGATATCAGACATTTAGATGACGAAAATACTCTCATGAGGTTTGTACCGGATGGGATATCCTTTGTTGCAGGTGATGCAGAGCTTCTTAGGATTACTGAGAAGTCTGCCGGGATTGGTAACGATCTTGTTGAGATCGGAACAGCCAACAGTCCAGCGGATTTAAAATTATACAAAACAAGAGATGGTGGTGGACCGAGTGTTGTTTATGAGAGTGCTAGTGGTACTACCACGTTCAACGAACCGGTGACATTTCATGAGACTATTAGTGGTAGGAATTTAGTCGTAGACTTTCTCACTGTCCATGATCAGAGTTTCGGTAATGTTGGTGGTGGTCTTTTCGGTAGCTCGACGATGTCTGTACTGTCTGGGATCGCGAAGAAAGGACATATTACTAATAATATAGTACAAGGTGCGAATCAACCATTCGAGGGTACAGAAATTGGTGTTACATATGACCTAACACAAGATAGTCAGAAAGATATGCAGAATTTCTTCTCGCTAACGTTTGAAGCACTCGCAGCAGATCCTAGTATTGGAGTTGAAGTCGGAGATGTTCAGACGGTTAACTATCATATTGTTACCAAGTGGGATGAATTTTATTCTGAGGCATTTGTTAATGAAGTAGAATCTGGTTTAGTTTATACATCAAGTAACCCATTTGCGACTGTCACAGCTGTTGTTCTTTCTGCGACTGAAGTTCCAACAACAGAGCGCATTGTCAAGATCGTTGTCAAGCCAGAAGTTGAAACATTATTCCTAGTAAGGAATGTACTAACACAAGATAAACCCCAGCGGTTAAATACTGTTACTACTGCTGATTTTGATGTAGATGGTGATTTAACAGTTCGTGGTGACCAGTTACACCTAGGTAATTCTGAAATTGCCGGAGAGCTTACAGTAAGGAGTGATGTTTTTATTCAAGGTGATTTACATGTGGATGGTAATACATTCTTAAGTGGAGGAGTTGATGGTACAATTAATGTTGGTGACACGGAAACAGATAACATAAGATTCCGCGCAGATATTGATAGTAATTTTATTCCGGATGCACCAGATACATTTGATTTAGGATCATCAGTAAAGCGGTGGAAGGATATATACACAGGTACAATTAATACATCTGGTAACATTCTAATAAATCAAGGTAATCAAGATATAATTGATGGTAATTTTAACATAACCAATGGTGATATATATGTTGATAATGGTAATATAACCACAACAGGTAGTGCTAGCTGGAACGGTGGTAATAGTAACCTCTCTAACAGTGTTTATAGTAGCGTTCTTACCACAAGCGCCAATTGGGATAGTGTTTACAGTAGCGTGTTAGCCACAAGCGGTAATTGGGATAGTGTTTACAGTAGCGTGTTAGCCACAAGCGGCAGTTGGGACAGCACACATGCAAGTGTTTGCGCCACAAGTGCCAATTGGGACAGCACATACGACAGCGTGTTAGCCACAAGCGCTAATTGGGACAGCACATACGATAGCGTGTTGGCTACTAGTGGTGATTGGGACAGCACATACGACAGTGTGTTGGCCACGAGTGGTGATTGGGATAGTGTTTACGGTAGCGTGTTAGCCACAAGCGGCAATTGGGATAGTGTTTACGACAGCGTGTTGGCCACGAGTGGTGATTGGGATAGTGTTTACGGTAGCGTGTTAGCCACAA
>ERZ1046876.270-NODE-270-length-41830-cov-6.601915_pt1 | contig 41830 bp, 31 predicted proteins | sample MGYA00383094_ERZ1046876 | MGnify/ENA primary metagenome ERZ1046876 (study PRJEB29581, sample SAMEA5548364) | metagenome | biome: marine; feature: coastal; material: water | depth 50 m | study: Short-term variability in the microbial, nano- and picoplankton...
CTTATTGATTCTTTACTTGTTACTGGTTTTGGATATAACCATGATGTTAATTGGGAATTAAACATGAAACTATTTAAGCACTTTACTGATAATACACAAGGTGTTAGAAGATTAGGTGCTGCTTCTATTGATTTATGTCATTTAGCTGCAGGAATTGTGGATGGATTTTGGGAGTATGATTTAAAACCATGGGATACAGCAGCTGGAAAATTAATTGTAGAAGAAGCTGGTGGAAAGATTACTAAACTTAATGGCGATAAATTCAATATATATCAAAATCAAATACTGGCATCAAACAAAATAATTCACGAAGATCTGGTATTAGATATTTCTAGTATAATTACTTAAAAAATGTCTTTTACTTTTATTTTAATATTATCATTAAAAGAAAAAACTCCATTATTTGTTATTCGACCTATAGTAGTATTGGGAATGCCAATACTCATACATAATCGCTCTAATTCCATTATATTAGACTCTTTTAGACTTACTATAACCAATCCTTGCGTCTCACCAAATAATACTTGAGGAACTTCTATTTTACTTGAAAAATGAACTCTAGCACCTAAGTTTTTACGAACGCTTAATAATCGCGCCAAAGTAGTTGCTAAACCTCCTTCATGAATTGGAGTCGCAGTTTCTATTAAGTTGTCTTTAAAAGCTTCAATCACAGCTATTTGCAATCTTGCTTCAGTTAATAAATCAACAGTTGGTTTAGTTGTTGCAATATCATTTTTATATATACTTAAATACTTACTACCTCCCAATTCACCCGTGTGTGTACCTAAAATAGATATAAAATGATCTGAATCATTAAATTTATTTTCTATTTTCCTATTAATAACTTTTCTACCAAAAATATAAAAATTACCTAACAATGAAGAATTTGAAGGAATAAAAGAAAAATGGTCCATATTAATATTTAAATGATGTGCTGCTGAGTGAATTCCTTTTAAAAATGATTTTTTTAAAGAATTATTAATTTTATTTGTTGATATAAAACCACTTCCACATTCTGGTATAATTCCATTGCAGATTAGTTTTCTTGAAGCATTCGAGATCAATGCAGTTGCATTCATGAAATAATCATCATATTTAATATAATCTATATCATGTGAACAATAACCAAAGGTTTCTTTTTTTACCTTTATAAGGTCTATATAATTATTTTTTGAAGTTTTATCTAATATTGTTTTTAAATCTACATTATAATTTTTCTTTATTTTTAAATTAGGTTTTATATAATCAACAATAGAGTTTTGCATTATATCTTCATCATGTACATTATTTTGATTTATAAACGTATCAATGATTTTAATTGGAAGCATGATAGATTCATTTGATTTTGAATCATTTTTAATAACTTGTTCATTAAGCAAACTTCCCAACTTATTAGTTGTAATATTGTACGATGATGTTAAAGATTCAAATTCCTTTAAAGATCTATTATCAACTTGAAGCAATAAACCATTAGTGCTTTTTTTATAAAGAATATCAAAAGCAGTAATATTTAGTAATAAACCACAGTTATTATGTTTAAGAAAGTTATAAATAGAAAAACCAAGTCCACTTTTGTGGATTGGATCAACTGAGATTCTTAGGTTACTCGATTTTATCTTATTTATCAAATGTTTAGAATGACTTCTTTTAATAAAGAACAAACAACCAAACTTAGGTTTCTTAAAAATATATTTTTTTAAAGTTAATCCAACAAAAAGTTTTTTATTTTGATTAGATAAAAGTTTAATCTCTCTTAAAAATTGAGACTGAGTAATATTTTGACCAATTATGCCACGAGGATCATTTTTGGATGTAGCAATCAAAAGTGAAGATACATTTCTATTTGAATTATTTTTAAGAATATTTAATTCAGAATAGTAACTATTTTGCACATCATACGATTTTTTAATTGCATTAATAAATGACAATTCTGACTTATTAGGATGTCTGCCTAAATATTTATTTAAATTTGAAAATTTCATCGTACTAATTATTATACGAATTCAGGTTCCATTTAAATTATAAAATACCCCATTCACTATACACACTAACAATACTATCCCAATAGAAACCTTTTCTTTTTAAAAAATTATTAAGACGATTTTTATCTTTTTTATTTAAGATTGTATTTTTTATAATTTTTCTTTTGTCTAAATGAAAGGATATCAATTTATTGATAGGAAATTCATCATAAATTTTTTCAATTAACATATTTGATAATTCTGATGGTAATTTGTGCTGTACCAATTCGAATCTAAGTGCAACTGGTCCAATTTTTTTAGATTTTACTTTTTCAAGAATAAAAGCTTTTCCAAAATCTTCATCATTTAAATAGTTTAATTCTATAAGATGATTTACAACAAATTCGATTTCTACATCATTGAATCCTTTTTCAATTAATCGTTTACTAAGTTCAGCAATACTTCTCATCCTATAAGATAATAAACGATAAGCTGCCTCTTTTGCTTCATGCAAATTCATTTTATCATCTAATTCTTTAATATCTGAATCAGATAATAAATCACCAACTTTCATTGGCTTTAAAACAAAAGCGTCCTCAGAAACTCTGAGGACGCTTTTGTTTTCAAAATAAATTATAAATCGGTCAGAATACTTTTTAGACCTTTTGATTTTTACTATTTTATGATTTATCATTCTCCGCAGAGGATTCTTCTAGGCCCATAAAGGATTTAACTTTAGTTACTACTTCTTTTCTCATATCATCATTATCAGATAAATATTGCTTTGAATTCTCTCTTCCTTGGCCAATTTTCATATCACCATAAGAAAACCAAGAACCCATTTTCTCAATAATATTGCCCTGTAATGCTAAATCTAATATATCACCTTCATAGGAAATTCCTTGATTGTACATTATGTCAAACTCAGTTTGTTTAAATGGAGCTGCAACTTTATTTTTTACTACTTTTACACGTGTACGATTACCTATAGCATCTTGACCGTCTTTTATTGTAGCTATTCGACGGATATCCATACGAACAGATGTATAAAACTTTAAAGCTCTACCTCCAGGAGTTGTTTCAGGATTGCCAAACATAACACCAATTTTCTCACGGATTTGGTTAATAAAGATAACAGCAGTATTAGAACGACTAACTGTACCTGTCAGTTTTCGTAATGCTTGAGACATAAGACGAGCTTGAAGACCCATATGTGAATCACCCATTTCGCCTTCAAGTTCAGCTCTTGGTACAAGAGCTGCAACAGAGTCAATAACAATAACATCTAAAGCGCTACTTCGAACTAAAGTTTCCGTAATCTCAAGTGCTTGTTCACCTGTGTCAGGTTGTGAAACAAGTAACTCTTCTAAATTTACACCAAGTTTTTGCGAATACTGTGGATCCATTGCATGTTCTGCATCAATAAAAGCTGCATAACCACCTGCTTTTTGAGCTTCTGCAACAATATGCAGTGCTAAAGTAGTCTTCCCAGATGACTCTGGACCATAAATTTCAATTATTCTTCCACGTGGAATTCCACCAACTCCCAAAGCAACATCTAATGATAGACATCCTGTAGAAATACTATTATCTGACATAATGGGCTGCTCACCCGCAAGTTTCATTATTGAACCTTTTCCAAATTGTCGATCAACTTGTGAAATTGCAAGTTCTAAGGCTTTGGTTTTTTTATCTTTTGAGGCTGCCATTTTGTATCCTAAGGTGAATAATTATTGAAAAAGTTGGTAGGTAAAATAGTGCATACTATAGAATTTGGGAAGAGTTCACTTCTTATTTAGAAAAAAAATTAATCATTTAAATAATTTCTCAAAATATTTAAAGCTGCTTGACTAGTCATAAGTTTATTGGTTTTCCTATTTTTTGAAAAATTAAATTTAAAAACTTTCTCAAAATTAGATGTGCTAAGGCCTATATAAACAAGTCCAATTGGTTTATCTTTACTTCCTCCACCAGGACCAGCTATTCCTGTTGTTGACAATCCTATATCAACATTCATTCTTTTCCGAATCCCTTGTGCCATTTCCAATGCTACTTCTTTACTAACTGCACCATATTTATTAATTATTTCCTGATTCACATTTAATAATTTTATTTTAATAGAATTACTATAGGCGATAATTCCACCTTTAAAATATGATGAGCTTTTTGGTGTATTAGTTAATCTATTACTTATTAATCCACCCGTACAAGATTCTGCTGTCGAGATTGTTTTTTTCTTATTAATGATTACTTCTCCCAACACATCTTCTAGCTCAATATGGTCATCAGCATAATAATATTTACTAAGTAAAGGTAAAATTTTATCAAGAAATATAATTAGGTCATCATTTATATTTGAAGATATACGTAAATCAACTCCAGTAAAACTAGGTAGAAAAGCTAGACTAATATTATTATTATTCAAATAAGGTTCTATAATATCGAAGATTGATGATTCCATAATCCCAGTAGTTCGAATTAATTTTACATAATTTTTTTTTTGAGTTTTTTTATCAATAATTGGTAATATATAATTATTCATCATTAATTTCATTTCAGATGGTACACCTGGCATAGAAAAAAGTTGAAAATTATTATTTTTGAAGTGTAATCCTCGAGCAGAGCCAATTGGATTAGGAATTATTTTTCCATTTTGTGGTATCATGGCTTGACTTTTATTTGATTCAGAAATTTCAATGCCACGAGTTTTAAATTTTTCTTTTAGTGTAGTCCAATACTTTTGATCAAATAAAGGTTTATCATTGAAGTATTTATATAGAACTGAAGGAGTAATATCATCATGAGTAGGTCCTAGACCTCCAGTACATAAAACTATTTTGATATCAATAGGGACATTATCTAAACTATTAATTATTGAATCATAATTATCATTAACAGTCATATGCCAATTAATACTAGCTCCGGTAGATTCAACAGATTGACCTATCCAAGATGCATTTGTATCTGTGCGCGTACCATTTAATAATTCAGCACCAATAGTAATAAGTCCAATTTTCATAAAAATAACCAATAATAAACAATGATTGTAAAATAAGCAAAAATACCTGCCAATAAATCATCTGCCATGACACCTAAACCTTTAGGAAGTTTTTCAATTTTTTTAATGGGTCCAGGTTTTAAAATATCAAAAAATCTAAATGCAATAAAACCAATTAAACCTGTTTTAATAGTCACAGGTAACATTGTAAAGGCTAACCATTGGCCAACCCATTCATCTATTACAATTCTTGATGGATCATGCTCTTTAGAATCATCAATGATTATATTTGATGAAATAATTCCTAAAATAAAGAGAGAGAATGTAATTAATGGTAATATGTAAATATTTATATCATTAAATAAAAAATACCATGCAAGTGTAGCAATAAGACTAGCCCACGTTCCAGGTGCGAAAGGAAGTTTACCAATAAAAAAAACTGTAGCAATCCATTCGGCAAAGTTCCTTTTCATATATTAATTCATAATTTCTTTTATCGCTTTATGGTTGTCTTGTACGTAAGAGATACCAGTATATAAAGTAAAAAAAACTGCAACAGCCGTCAAATAATAAACAAGTTCATATTCTAATATAAATAAATGAATTTCATTTGACATTACCCATCCTAAACCCTTAAGGCTTAAAAAGATTAATGTAAAGATTATTATTCCTAATTGAACACCAGTTTTAGATTTTGCTATTTGACTAGTCATCATAGTAAAACCATTACGTGTCATTATAATTCTTAAACCAGTAACAAAAAGATCTCTAAATAAAATAAGACCTACCATCCAAAAATCTATTAAACCCATAATTGCAAAAGAAATAAAAGCAGAAGAGACAAGTATTTTATCTGCTAGTGGATCCAGGAATCTACCAGTATCTGTAACCATATCATTTTTGCGTGCATAATATCCATCATAAGCATCAGTAATTGATGCAATTACAAATAAAAATAAAGCCCAAATATGTGCTCCTGGGAAATCCTCAAAAAGACAAACTATAAAAACAGGAGTAATTAATATTCTAAAAAAAGTAAGAATATTTGGCAATGTCATCATATTATTGTCCTACCTTCCATAGCTCGCATTAGAGTAGCTTCATCTAAATATTCAAGATCACCGCCCATTGGTAATCCCCTAGCAAGACGAGTAACTTTAACTGATTTTTCTTTTAACACACGTGCAATATACAAACTTGTAGCTTCACCTTCGATAGAAGGATTAGTTGCTATAACTACTTCGTAATCAGGTTTCACGCGACCAATTAAGCTTTTAATTGATAAGTCATCTGGACCTACGCCATCAAGCGGTGATAAAACCCCTCCTAATACATGATATACGCCATGATATGAATTTGTTTTTTCAAAAGTATATACATCAGAGGCTTGTTCAACAATACAAATTGATGATTGATCTCTTTTTACATTTGAACATATGTTGCAAGGGTCATTCTCAGTTATACCATTACATATAGAACAAAATCTAATTTTAGATTTCATATTTATTACTGATTGAGATAACTGAGAAGCAATATTAGATGGTGACTTTAAAACATAAAAAGCCATACGTTGTGCTGTCTTTTTCCCTATTCCAGGGAAACAAGAAAAAGCTTCAATTAATTGAATGATGCTATCAGGAAATGAATTCAATTACATACCTGGGATTTTCATCCCACCCAACATTCCACCAGTAACAGCACTCATTCTATTTTGACTCTCTTCTTGAGCTTTATTCATTGCATTATTAATAGCAGATATTATTAAATCCTCAATCAAATCTTTATCTTCCTCAAAAATGTCATTATGTAAATTTAAATTTAGTAATTCCATTTTTCCATTTACAGTTGCCTTAACCATCCCTCCGCCGGATTCGCCATTTATATTTAGGTCATCTAATTCATTTTGCACATTTTCAATTTGTTTTTGAACATCCTGTGCTTGTTTTAACATTTTTGACATGTTGCCTTTATTAAACATTACTTCTCCTATCTTAAAATTTCTCCATCAAAAACTTCTATGACACGTGAAACAACACCATCTTCAATTGTTTCATTTGATTTTAATTGATTTTCAATTGGAATATTATCATTTGTACTTTTTTCTGAAATTGATGATTTTTCACCACTTTCACTCATTATAGCATTAATTTTTAAATTATAATTGTAATAATCATTAAAAAATTCTTCAATAACCTGACTATTACGATTAAGATTACCAACACTAAACTCTGGTAAACCTGAAATTTCAACAGTTAATTTATTGCCTATTAAGATAGTTGGGATTCCATGTTCTAAAGCAGTACCTATAGAAGGTCTTCTTTTAGATATCATTAATATGAAATTGTTCCATTCATTCTTAATTTTATCAAATTCTATATTTTTTTCTACAATGTTTTTTTCCTTGATTGATACTTCTTTATCTTTGTCTTCAATAATTATATTTTTGTTTTTTGAACTAACGTTAGAAACATTAGATGCATTATCATCTGTTGATACTTCATTCTTAATTTTTGGATTAATATTAGATTTTTTTTTAGAAGTGTTACTACTAGTGTTAGATAATAAATCACTTATAGACACAGAAGAGTCCATTTCCATTAATTTCATTGATGTCATTTCAAAATAAATGAGAGGCTGAGATATTTTTTTTAATTTGTACTCTAAATCATTTAAAATACTAACTATTCGTAGTAAATCTTTACCATTCCAGTTTTGCGTATTAGATAAATATTGTTTTTTATGTTCATCATTAAGCTCTAATAAATTTTCACTATTTTCGACAGATGCAATAATTAGATTTCTAATATGATTACTTAAACCACTAGCTACATCTTCTAAAGGTAATCCAGTTGTTTTAATAGTCTCTAAAACACTTATCATTTTAGAATAATTTTTTTCTATTATTGCATTTGAATAATCAAAGTAAACATCGATAGGAATTAATCCAATTATAGTAGAAACATCTTCAATCTTAATTGAATCACCTGCGTATGCAATAACTTGATCCATTAAACTTAATGCATCGCGCATACTTCCATCAGATTTTCTAGCTATAGCATTAATAGAATCATCATCTACAGATATTTTTTCATCTTTAATAATTACTTTTAATTTTTCTCTAATAATTGCTTCTGTTATTCTATTAAAATCAAATCTTTGACATCTAGATATTATAGTGGATGGAACTTTGTGAATGTCAGTAGTTGCTAATATAAATTTTCCATGCAGGGGTGGTTCTTCCAACGTTCTGAGTAAAGCATTAAAAGCTTGATTTGTTAACATATGAACTTCATCAATAATAAAAATTTTATAAGGTGCATTCATTGGAGTATATTTTATTTGCTCTCGAATATTTCTTATTTCTTCAATACCACGATTAGAAGCACCATCAATTTCAATTACATCTAAATTCCTACCATCTGTGATTTCTTGACAATTATTACAATTGTTGCATGGAATTCCATCATTAGAGTTAGGGCAGTTAAGAGCTTTTGCAATAATTCGTGCAGTTGTTGTTTTACCTACGCCCCTTGGACCTGTGAGTATATATCCTTGTGCAACACGATCCTTTTTAAAAGCGTTAAGTAAAGTTTTTGTTACATGATCTTGGCCAACTAAATCACCAAAGATTTGTGGACGCCATTTTAAAGATAAAACTGTATATGCCATAAATACTCGATTAATATATGGTCGTGCACTTGAGATTGAAAAATCTGTTATCAATGCAGAATAAAACAGTTAACTCCATTTCAGGGGTTCTTCGGCACATAATTCTAAGCACCTACCGCTGCTCCCTTCCGGTTCTGACGGGTTTTAGTGTAAAACCATTGCAAAGAATTGAAACTTCAACATTACTTTTTTTAAATGTAAAGATCAGCATTTGCCGCAAACAAGCATCAATCTTGCTGTAGCGGATTGCAAGTTACAGGGCACCGCTAATTCCCCATCTAGCACGACCAAATTTTTAAAAAACTTGTTATAAAGTTACCGGTTTTAAATGGCGATAAGCAAGAAATGAAGGACCCTAGATAAAATAATTATCTTCTTAGAAAATTATTTTATATTGCAATATGATTCATGTATAAATGTGAATCATATCAATTAATTATTTTTTCTTTTTTCTATTAAAGAAAGAAAACTTTTTCTTCTTAGGCTTATCGTTTTCTTTAGTGTCTTTTGAATCACTTTTTACTTGATCTTTGGATTCGAGTTTTTTTTCTAGATCACTTAATTCAACATCTATCAAATTAGGGTCTTCTCCTCGCATCGATGCCAATAATTTTTTTTGGTTTTTCGTTCTACTACTTAATGTATTAACCATGAAATCAACTTCTTCATTAAAATGTGCGACAGTTCTTTCCATACGTTTTATTAATTCACTTAAAAGTGGTTCTCCGTAAGCATCCCCTAATTTATCTCCAATAGCATGAAGCTTATCGTTTAAGTAATCTTGATTAAAATCTTTTTGAGTATCTGACAAAATATCTCCCATAATTAAGGTTTTAATTTATCTAATTCTTCAGGTGTAAGTGCAAATTGAGTTTTTTTTGATAATAGGATCATAGAAGTGTCATATACTTCTGATCCAGCTACCAAACCAAATATTGCTCCTGAAAATCGATTGTGCCATTTGACAGTCCATTCTGGTGAAGTTTGATGGTTCCATGTTTCCATTAATGTAAAACCCATAAAAGCTGCAATGCCATAAAAATATATTTTCCAATTTGGACGATTAATTATTTTTTCTCTATAATTAATACGTTCCATTTGAGTTATAGGAATTTTTTTAATTGAAAAAGGAGTTTGCAATTGTAGTGTATTTTTTTTAAAAGATAATAATGTCCCTTTAACCCATTTATTTGAACGTGTTTTTACTGAAACAAATTGCCCAGTAGTAATGTTTTCTAAAACTTCTTTAGTACGTAAGTAAGTTAAGTTGTCTCTAAATGAATCACGAATTTTATCAGTAATTTGAGGAAGTTTATTCAATTTAATCTGAAGATCAGTAAATTTTTTAAGACTAAATGCTCTTTTACTTATTTTACTTTTTGTATACTGAATAAAAGAAATACGAACAACAATTCTATTTGGCTCTACTTGATAAAATTGTGCATTATTAAAATTTGGTATATCAGTAAAAACTTTATAATATAAATTTTCTTCCGCATCAAGAGTATGACCAATATGTTTAGTTAAACTAATAACTTCACCATCTTGAGCTATCAAGGGTAGAGATAAAACAAAATATACTAAAGTTTTATGAAAAATTTTCCAATGCGTTAATAATTTCATTCTCTTCTGGGAAACGACCTTCATTTTTTTTTGAAAAAACTACATTTTCATCATTCAAAATCTCAAAAACACCACCAGAAGATGGAATTAACTTTAAACTTGAGACTGAAGTTCCATATTTTTTTAATATTGTAGAAGCTAAACTAGCTGCTCTAGGTAAATAATTTCAAACGTTACAGTATTCAATAGATAATTTCATTTTTACTCCTAAAGCCAAGATTTTATCCAATAATAACCAAATACAGCTAACGTACTAGCTAATGAAACCAATATTATTGATGCTTTTTTAAATGCCCTACCTCCAGCATCATATTTAAAAATAGTTTTTAGTGTATCAGGCATTAAAAATTAAAAGCAGTTTCTATTGTTGTTTGTTTAATTGGTTCCAATCCATTACCAGTATCTCTGTAAAACTGTCTGAAATCCCAAATAAGACTGACTCCTGCATTTACTTCATAACCTACTTTATATCCAAAAATTGTGTTTATTGATGGATTAGAAAAATCAAATGGATTCTTATCATTGTTTCGTTGATAATAAGCTTGAGCAACACTGAGTTTTGGAATATTTTCAGCATTAAAATTTATTAATGCATTAAAGCTATTGAATTCAATATCGCCCTCTCCCTTCATGCTCGCATAAGCAGCATTAAAGTTAACTAGGTTGAATAAATTAGCCGAAGCTGAACCATACATACCAGATGTATTAGAATCGTCAACTAGAACAACTTGATCTTTTGTGCGTATTACTGTTGTAGAGTCACCAAACTCAGCAACAACACGAGATAGATCATAGCTTCCGTCAAAAAATTGAGGAGCGAAATAACCTTGTTTTATTCTGTATTCAAAACTAACATTTAAAAAACTGAATAATCCTGCACGTAAACCAGGAATAGTTATGCCAGTACCATCCTTAGCTTCTCGACTATAATATAAGTCACCTTCTACTGCAGGAAAAATTAATTTATTATATTCCATATAAGCTTCAAGTGTAAATGCTTTACTATTTATAACTGGATAACCTAAATCAAAAGTAAAACCTTGCGCTACTGCTTTGTTATTTTTCAAACTAAATGGACGTGGTTTCAATTTTACTTCAAGATCATCTTTCGAATCATCTAAAAGATTATCACCATCACCATCAATATCCCATCCGCCTACAGGCTCAGTAACTCCACCTCCATTATCAGCTATTCCATCACCATCAGTATCATTCCATAAATCTTTATTATTTGGGAAATCATCGAACATATCAGGAAATGAGTCATCATCAGAGTCTTTTAAGCCAGAGAACTGATTCATATCCCTAACATAATTGAGACCAAAAGTTAAAGGTATTGCATCTGACAACTTATAAGTACCGCGAAGACCCATGAGTGTTCCACCTCTTGAAAAATCTTTCATATTTGAAAGAAATAGTTCCGTGCCAAAATTTCCAAACCCTATTCCAGTATTAATACCAACTTTTCTTACTGATGGAAATTCCATCATATTAGAATAGCCGCTAAGCAGTCCTCCATAACCTAAGGTTACATTGTCTAAAGAACCCCATTTAAACCAAAAGGGATCTGACTTTTCACCCCATCTTATATATAGAAATTTATCTATAATATCAGAGGCTTCATCCCATTCATCTTTTCTTATATTCCCTTCATTATCAATGTATAAAGGTAAATCTAAGCCTAGACCAAGCTTACCAAACGATAATTCAGGACGAAGAGCAACTTGATTATATAGTACCCCATCTATTGTTGCAGAACCAACACCCAAACCAAGGCTTAATGGCTTTTTAGGTTTTGCCTTTGGTGGATCACTTGATTGAGGTTCATCAGCTTGTTTTTCTTGAATTTCTGATGGTTTTTCAGTATTAGGTTGATTATTTGATAAATTTTCTTGTTGAGGTTCATTTTGAGGTTGTTGTTCCTGTAATTGTTGATCTTCAAGTTGATTTGATTCTTCCTGAGGTTCTTCTTGTTCCTGTTCATTGCTACTTTCACCATCAGGATCTTCAGGAAAGTCTCCAGGCTGAGCTGGTGCAGGAATTAATTGACCTAATGCATTAGAGACTGCTTTTTGGCCTGGGCCAACATTTACAGTCATTCCACTAATAGTATTAAAAACATCAAAATTACCAGTTTTACCAACAAATTTATCTATTCCTGCAATTGCATCATGAAATGCTGAGAATTCAGTCCCTTTTACAGACGCAACAGATACAGGTGTTTCGACGCGATATGCTTTTTTTCTACCATCTTTATTTACATTATGAAGAGTTGTTCCTTGATCAATAATAAGACTTCGTGTGTTTGATGTCTCAACAAACTGAAAATCAGTATTTTCTCTAACTTTTACTACAGATTTATCATCTAAGAAAATGACTACTGCAAAACTAGACTCGCCAACTCTTATTGCATCACCATTTGAAATAGCTTGACCAGGCTTAACATTAACAGAGTAGGATGCACCTCCAATTGGTTTTATAAAAACCTCTCCATTTGCTTTCATTACTCTTCCAATAGTTTCCGCTGTAAGTATTGATAAAAATAAAACAATAATGCATATTGTTGTTTTTATTTTTCTAATAAGCATTTAATAAACCTTTTATTGATGATAAGAGAATAATAATAACTCTAATCTAATATATAAAAATAATACTTTAAGTGCGTTAGTTCACAGTCTGATTTACAAAACAACACACTAAACAAATGTTAGATTAAAGATAATCTATTTCCAATATTTTCGCTTACTAGTCAATCCTATACCTGGATTTAAAGCATTAGTTGGGTCAAGCTTTTTATAAAAGTTTAATAATGAAGGTTTAGCATAATATTCATGTCCAACATTATGTTCTGCAGGATACTCTGCACCCCTATCATTGTAAATTTTTAATAACTTTTTCTTCAATTCTTCTACATCTACACCTTTTTTAGCAATATAATTTTGATGTAATACATGACAAAATAAGTGACCATAATACAGTTTCATTTCAAATAATTGATCAATCTCTGGAGGTAATTTTTCAAACCAATCTTTTTCATTGCGAGGGAAAGCAATATCCATCGACATCATTTCACCCGATTTTTTTTGATTAATAACATGATAACGTCCTACTGCACTTGCAGCAACAAAACGATGTAAGATTGCCTTTTTAGCTTCTTTCTCAGTACATTCAAAAAAAGATCCTTCATTGTTTTTAAAAAATTTTTTAAAGTATATCTTTGCTTCATCAATTGCTTCATCAGACATTTCAATTATCCAATGATGTTCATATTGTTCGCGATATTGTTCCATACGGCGTGGTAGGTGATTAGGCCAAAAATTACTTAATAGCTGCATCAACCTTTCTGAAAATTTATTAGGAAGAAAACTGAATTTTTCAGCTATGAGATCTACTTTTCGTTTAAGTTCAAAAAACTTTGGAATAAAGCTAGGCCCCATTTTGTCAATCGCTATAAATGTGTCTTTACTATATTTTTTAGCAGCATCATAACAGTCTCTATGTAAATATTCTCCTGAAGTTGGAAGATTATCAAATTTAGATAAAATATCTTTACGAATTTTACCCAATACATTTGGACTATTAGTGCCTAAATAAAAGACTTGATTACGCTTTGGTATTGGATACGTATCTAAACGAACAGCAAAAACAGCGATTTTACCGGCACATCCTGAAGCGCCATATAATCGTCTTTCATCTGCATTAAAACGTGCAGGCGTATGTGCATCTACATTTCGAATTCGCTCTTTGTATTCATTGTCTGATGCAAGCTTACTAGGAAATTGAATATGATCTTTATTATAATTTTGAGTTTGTAAATTAGTTAATATATCTTCCGATGAGTTTCCAAGTTCAATCCCTAGTTCATTAACTAATAATAGTTTTCCTTGAGCGTTAATTTGTGCATATAGTGAAAGTTCTGTATAAGCAGGACCTCTTTTTACTAATGCTCCTCCTGAATTATTACAGATACCACCTACAATTGAAGCACCTATACAAGAAGACCCAATTACAGAATGAGGTTCTCTTCCATACGGAGCTAATTTGTTTTCAAGTCCAAATAATGTACTGCCTGCAAAACCTACAATTTGCTTACCCTTATTAATAATATGTATATTGTTAATTCGCATTGTGTTTATGATTATTATAGGACGATCATAATCATTACCATATGGTGTAGATCCACCGGTTAAACCAGTATTAGCAGCTTGCATAATAACAATAATATCCAAATCCACACATATCTGCAAAATTTTCCAAATCTCAAGCAAGGTAGCTGGTTTCGCTACTGCTAGAGCTTCACCTTCACCATAGCGCCATCCTTTACAATAACGTTCCTTACGCCATTTTGATGTTAGGATATGTTTTTCACCAACAATAGATCTTAGATTTAGAAATAATTCACTTTTGTCTAGAATATCATTCATAATTATTAAGTTAAGATTATTATCTCTAAGAAGTTATTTTTTGACCAGTTATGATTGCGATATTGTAATATTTATTCATTAAAAGGTTCGTGAGCATTTTTAATAATTTTGGGTATTAAAATAGTTTGCTGTGTTACATAGTTAAAACAAACAGTTATGAAAGTACCCGTAACAATAGGACTTATTTCATTATTATCAAAAATTGCTGAAAATATATCAAAACTTTTAGTTCCTAATCTTGATATTCTACATCCAACATCATATGTATTTGGGTATGATGATTGACTTAAATAATCTATTTCCATTTTAGCCAGTATAACACTTTTGTCTCCTTCCCAACGATTTATATTTATTCCAAGAGAATCAAGGAATTCAACCCTAGCTGACTCGAAATAAGATAAATAAACTGCATTATTAATATGCCTAAGTGCATCCATATCTACCCAACGAGACTGAATACTTTTTAAATAATTAAAATCTTCTCTTCTAAGACTATTTAGATTCATGATTATTGCCTTGGTTGTAATTGTGCCCACGGTACGTTAGCAGCAGGATGTTCTTCATTAATTAATGGAGTTGGACTTGCAGTTGGTGGTTCACTAATATTTTTAGTAAACATTGCTTGTGCATTCTCAAATCTAAAAAGGACCTTATCTTGCTCGATCCAATTTGCATATCTAGCACCAGGCTGCAAAAGTTTAACCTCCGAAGGGTTAGCATTTAAATCATAAATATATAGATTATAGTCTGCGTCTTTAGTCCAAAAGATTGCTTTTGTTCCATCTGGTGACCATCTTATGTTGCGAAAGTATTTACTTTCTTCTGGAATAACATTATCAATACCATCAATTTTTAGTATATTATTTGAAATAATATTAAAATTTACATCAATCTCTAATACATATAGACTTTCATCTTCTTTTACATAAAGAATCTTATCTTTAAGCGGAGACATTCTTGGCATTAAATACCTAACGCCTTTAAGGCTTTTATTTACTGGGTTTGTAAGTAGTACAGTTTTAACATTATTTCCATCTAAACCAGAAACGAAGATACCTTCAGGTCCTAAATTATTCAAATAAGGGTTCTTTATTTGTGTATAAATAATCTCATCATTACTTATAATTTCTGGATCTGAAAACCATTCATTATTAATCTGTGTTTGAATGGTTATTTCACCGTCACTCGAAGTTAAATCCACGTAATATAAATTATGATTTTCAGCTGTATAAACAGCCTTAGTTTGATCCTTGTTAAATGATATATCTTGAGGCTCTTCTCCTAATATTTTCCTTAAATCACTTCCATTTTCATTAACAACTATACCCATTGCTCCTTCTGTTAAAGCAAAAATCTTTTTACCATTTTGAATCCAGACAGGAAACTTCGCATTAACATTAGTTACTTTCTGAGGAAAAAATAATTTTGGACCTAAATTAAAAATACTGAGATCATCTCCAAGATCTCGAAGGAAATTAAGCGTTGTAATTTTTTGAAAAGACGATGATGGTCGTAAATTACTTACAGATGTATTACCCCAGTGATCATTTAATTTTATTCGATAGTGATTCTCTGTATCTAGTTCAATATTTATTAAATATTGAACCTCATTTTTTTTATCAATTACCTCTATATTATTTAATAAAGAGTCTGGCATAATTACTTCTTCAATTACATAGCTACTAAAATCATCAGCAGGCGAGTTCATATTAGCCAAGGACCAATTTAGTATAAATTTATTATTTTCATAGATTATAGTATCAAGGATTACCGGCTCTGGCGCATTATCAATCGGTATTGAGGCAACACTATTTTCCAATACAGTCTTTTGTCCCATGCTATCTTCAACACCTATCCAAAACCAATTTTCTTTTAGGACTGTAAATGTTGAAGTATCAAATGAAATAATATTGCTATCATATATTGTTTTAAATAAAATCTTATTTTCAAAGTCATCTATAAATGAATGATAAATTAAATAACTTTTAAAATTTTTTGATGATTTTCCCCATTCAATTGTCATTTTTTTTGGAAATTCATACTTAATTGATTTAATTTTTATTTCATCAGGTTTACTTGGCGCATCTGGCTCAATAATAGAAGAGCTATAATTAGATTTGTTTGTATCTCCACTTTCCATTATAGCATAAGCATAAATTCGATATTTAAATTCAATTGGATCACTTGATTTTAATTTATTGACTAAAATTTTTAAATCAATTGTATCAATAAAGGTATATTCAGAATCATCACTGATTTCTAAAGTATCTTTAATCGTCTTAATCGAATCTTGCCAATTGTCATCAGCCAATTTTCTATCAATAATAAAACCATCAAATCGACGACCTTTCCTAAGCCAAGTTAATTTATATTTACCCTCGCCTTCATTAATAGTAGATAAATCAACAGGTGACCAAAGTTCTCTATTACTGCGAGGGTCGTAAGGATTATCCCAATCTCTTACTTCTTCACATGCTAATAAAAGAAATAATACTAAAATACTATAACGCATCAATTTTTTAACCACTGATTCATTTCTAAATACTTAGCATGATAATAATAAGCCGGAATGATAGTAATTCCAGATAAAATATTAATTAAAGGTTTTTGTTTATCAAGTTCATCTATTTGGTCATGCTTTAAAGCACTTTCATCAAACGTGGAACCATAATCAGAATAAATATTTTCAGATTCATATTGTAAATAAGTACGATAACTAATTGATATACTCAAAATACTTAAAAAGATATTTCTTTTAAATTTATAGGTATCTCTCATTTTTATAATATTTGAAATAAGATAAATATCTGGATTAACCTCAGTTACACGTCTATGCTTAATATTAAAAGAACCATTATTAATAATGTGTAAATTTGATTCTAAATGATATTTACCTTGGTTTAGCTTTTTAAAACTTTTACTTCCTTTTTTTAACAAAAATCTATCTTGTCCATCATCTGAAACAATAACAATACCTTTAGGAAGAGGTTTCCCAAAAACTACATCACCTATTTGAGGAACTCTTCTTTGTAATTCTATATATAGAATATCAGAATTATCTTCTGGAAGTTGTTTTACAAGAAAGGGTTCATATTCATTCTTTAGAATAATAATGGGTCGACTTTCAAGCACTATACGATCTATAGACATTGGTGTTACTCCGCTGAGTGTATCATTCCCAACTCGCAGCATTGCACCAGAAGGCTTACTTTTAATATAGACTAAGTTTTGTCTAAGATGTACCTCCATAGGGACTCTTGAAGACATTAATTGTTCAGCAACATTATGCATACCTCTAGTATTTAAACCTTCTAGAGTTAATTCATGATCATAAGTAATGAAATTAATTACTCTACCATTTTCAGAATTAAATAATCGAGCTTCTACAACATATACCTCTCCAATTTTTGCAATATGAGCAGAAACCATTAATTCTTGCTCTAAAAGCATTGAACTAATAACTCCACACGCAATTGTATTACAAGATGGTGCCACATATCCAGCATCTTCAAGAATACGATACATATCATCATAATCTTGAACTTTCAATGTATCCATTTTTAGTAGTTCAATGCGAAACTGTTCACTTAAAGATTTAAGTTCATCTGCATGTATTCCTTCTCCTGTAAAATCAAGGACAGCAATAGTATGATCCTCAGCATTTACAGAAGATAAGAGAAAAATAACGCATATATAAATTTTTCGCATAAGAGTAATATTAAAAATAAGTCTTTAGCGACGGAATTCACAACCGCCTAAATTATTATAAATAAGAATGAATAATTAAATATCAGCTTGATTCATCTGAACAATCAGCACAATCACAAGTTCCATCATTTATTGGTAAAGTTGAGTCTTTAGAAACATTTTCTATTGAAAATAAAATTTCTCCTGAATTGCAGAAAACTTTGTTATTCTGAACATTAAAACGTTCAAAATGAGATGCATCTAAAGAAAACATTGTTATTTGGCCCGTTCCAGAAGATACATCAGCAATACCTTTTTTATTACCATTTGGATACCACCAATAGGCAAGTCCATCTCGTTCACCTTCAACAAAATTAACTTCTTCTTTCTTTTGACCATCTTCATACCACCAAGTTAATTTACCAGTTAAAACTCCTTTTACATAATTAGCAACTGCATAATTATTACCGCTCTCCCAATATTGAGTTGTTTTACCAATTTGCTTTCCATTGTCCCAAAAAGAAGTTTCTTTTAAAACTCCACTTTTATACCACCATTTAAAAGGACCTTGACGGTTACCATGTACAAAATTTCCATCTGAAAACATTTGACCTTCAGGAAACCACCTTGTGAGTTCACCATGTGGATTACTATTTGCTAACTGAACATAAACTGTCGGTGACATGTTATAATTATAGATCTCTTGTTCTTGAACAAAGTAATAACCATCAGCCATTATCGAATCTGGTTCGTGCGCTACAGGTGTTCCTTCCCATTGCCTACCACCGTCATTATATATGGCTTTTACTATATTTCCATCAACAAAAGTTAAATCATAGTATTTATTTTCTGTATTTTGTACATAATATTTCCATTGACCTGATTTAATTCCTAATTCATAAGCCCCTAACATTCTAGTTCCACCATTATAAAAATCTAAAGAAGCTTCTCCTGTAAATGGCTCGCCAGTTCCAGGATTAATAGCTATACCATCCACGCTTTCTAAATCATTAATTGAAATTGGTTTTGAACAGGAAATAAATACGACTATGAGTATTAATATATTTATATAATTTTTCATTTTTCTTTATTTTTTAATTATTAAGTAGAAAGAAGTAATTGAATCGTCAAAACTAATTCAACACTCTGAATTTCAAGCGCACTTTCATCAGCTAAGATATGTCATATCTCCCAAGATTGAGTTATAAAATTACAAATATTTTTCTATTTCGTAAATCTTCATTTATACTTTTTTACGACTTTTAATAAAAAAATCTTTGATTAAACTTAATGATTGTGACTCCATTACACCGCCCATTACAGATACCTTTGTTTTAAATCTTGGGTCACCACAAAGTTGATACAAAGAACCACAGCAACCTTCTTCTTCGTCATAACAACCAAAAACAACCAATTTTAAACGTGCGTTTAAAATTGCACCTGCGCACATTGAGCATGGTTCCTTAGTTACATATAAAACACAATCATTTAATCGCCAATCTTCTAATGTATTTGCTGCTGCCGTAATAGCAACAATTTCAGCATGAGCTGTTGGATCATTTAATTGCTCTTTTTGATTGTAACCTCTACCTATTACTTTATTATCTTTTACAATAATAGCTCCAACAGGTACTTCTTTTAACTGGAAAGCTTTATCTGCCTGAATAAGAGCTTGTTTCATCCAATATTCATTATCTTGTTTCATATAAAACTATTTACTAAAAAGAACATCTTGTAATGACATAATTTGTTTTGCCATTAACTTTCTACCATTTAGTGAAGTATCTGTAATTGCAACTTCACTCGAATTCAAAGAGTCAAGTATTACTGTTACTTGTAATATTGTTGAATCAAACTTTCCTTTAGCAAAATATGAAGCTGCTAATGTTATGCGCAAATCTAGATAATTTAATAAAGAATCATGAGTGAAAAACCAACCAGGCTCCAACGGTTTAACTGTTGAATCCAAAAAAGTACGACCATATTCAATAGCTTTTGAATCATTGCCTTTTGCATGGTATGCAAAAGTCAAACCTGCTAGTATTTCAGCTTGAGTATTAATTATACTCCATTGATCCTGCTTTTTTTCAAGACCTGTCTTAAAGTGATTAATACTACTATCTAGTACCATTAATTTAGCGTAAGACCAACCTAAACCATTATATGCATCTTTCCATTCACTATCATCATTTACAGCATCTTGGAACCATGTGTTACTATTTAAATAATCATTAGTCTCATACAAAACCCAACCATAATCAACCATATCCTCTGCCGTTGCTGCAAATTTCTTTCTACAAGCATCTATAGATAATAGTCCAATAGAAAGTAGTAAAATAAGAGATATTCTATTAAAATTAATCATTAGCGCATTAACATGATTTTTTTAGTTTTACTTCGACCCATATCAGTAGTCAAATGAACAAAATAGACTCCCGATGAAACTTCTACGCCATTTTGATCTTTACCATTCCATCTAACATTATATCGACCAATACTTTTTTCATCATTAACCAGTACTTTTATGTTTCTACCCATAATATCATATATTATCACATTTACTCTTTGATAAGGTCCATCAACAAACCCTAAATCATATTCAATTGTCGTTGAAGGATTAAAAGGATTTGGATAATTTTGTTGAAGTGATGTCTGCCCAGGAACAGTTAATGTTTTAGGACCAATTCTAAAATAACCCATCTTATCTGTATAAGCATTAACGCGACTACCTTCAGTATATGATGGTAATTCAATCCAACCACTACCAATTGAACGTCTATATATGGCTATTTCATCTTCATCACCTGGTAATGAGACTTCAACCAGCTTATTAAACCTTGAGCCTTCATTTCCAAGCAAATAAGAAGCACGATCATTGAAGTGAGGTTCAAATAAAGTAGAGTCTAATATCATAATTGTTTGGTCAAAATCAACGGAACCATTTTTGCCAATCACATGGAATTGCCCATCTGCACTTACACCAGCCCAATTACCATACATTTTAGCTAAAGTTAATCCTATAGTTTCTGTGATAATTGTATCACCAACAATACCTTTTGAATCGACTTCAAATGTATAGTTTCCTTTAGTTTGGAAATTATAATGACCAACATAAGTAAATGCGGCCGCTGTGTCCAGTGTCACAGTTTTTGACTGAACATTAAGTGTAAGGTCCCTTGTTTTACCCACCGAATCTACAAGAAATATCTCGTAGTAATTGGTGAACGCATTGTTTTGGACAACGTACATGCGGATCTCAGGACGTGGTACACGTTGGACTTTAACGATAAATGTATCTATTGCAGATGTATCGTTATCAGCGGCCGTAATTTTAAATTTAATTTGATTAGTAAGAGTATCTATTGCATTCTTAGTTATAGATGCATCTTTCCAAGGACCGGAATTTGGTTTAAACCATAATGGATCAGGTTTAATTTTTACTATATCTTTTCTGGCCTTACTTGAATAGACATAACCTTCAGGTTTTTTCTCAAAAGTTTTATTTGGTTCCACAGTAACATTAGAATTATATGTTAAAGGTAAAATTGTCAACGTTAGTGTAGAGTCATCAACATCAGTTAAGTAATTGGCAAAATCGATATAGATTGAATCATTCTCTTTTACTACTGTATCTCTTAAACCACTCCAGACCGGTGGATCATTTAGTGCATCAATAAAAAATAAAACTGTATCTTTTCCTTCAAGCCCACTTGGGTCAATAGCGGTATATTCTACTAACATATCATATTCAGTATAGTAATTTGTATCAGCAGATGCAGTGTCCGTTTGAGTTATCCAAGCGTACAATGAATCAATATCTCCTTCAGTTTGACTTAAGGAATCAACCTTTATTGGATCTTTAAAGTCTGATATACTACCTGGATAAACAACTAATGAGTTATTTTTTTGTATAATTGTCGATGAAGGATATTCATCTACAAGATCGGTTATCAGTTTATTTTTGTATACATTACTGAAGTTTGAAAGAAAACCAATTTTAGCAGTTGGATAGCCAATATTAGAAGGTAACTTTGAAGCAATTTTAAAAGAATATTTAAGAGATGATGTAAGATTGTCTTCATCAGTTACATATCTTGTTAAGTTTATTGAATCACTATTGGCACCCTCATTGAAAATTAATTTACTTATTGATGATAAATCTAAAACAGGTGGATCATTAACAGGGTTAACGCGCATTTCTATATCAATAGTGTCTTTAAGTCCCCAATCGTCTGTAATGATAACTCGATGAATGTATGCTGCTGTATCTAGTTTTGTTGGTGTAAAAGAAACTTTACCCGCAACAGAAACTGCTGCATTAATTGTATTGATTTTTGGTTCAATAATTACCCACGGTGATACTGTAGTATCTGATATATAAGATTCAAGTTCATAGAAAAATTTATCAGATCTTAAAGTTGCAACATCTCTATCATTGATTTCTAATACTTCTTCCCATAATATGTCTTCATAAGCAATAACTCTAGGTATAGTATCTACAATAGGACGCGCATTATGCCTAAAAGTTTTATAGTAATTTATAGGGCTAGAAATATTGCCAGCTACATCAACGGCCCTTAATTTTGGATAGTACCATCGATTATGTCTCAATGAATCAATTGCAATAATGACTGTGTCTAGTAAGTTTGTTTGAAATTTATACGATCTAAATGTTGAAAAAGCGCTTGTCGAGTCTTTAGTTGCACTTTCTAATAATGTGTATTCATAACGCTGAATTCCAGATGCAAGAGCTTCAGCTTCCAACTTAGGGTCTTCCCAGTTTTGAGTAGCAAAATTCAGTGAGTCATTTGTCCATAAAGTGTCATTATTATTACCATTTCTAAGGGATGTAAGAAAAATACTCTCGCCATCCAAATTACTAATTGTGGTATCTGGTCGATCGGTTAATGTTATTAATGCTTTTTTTCCTACTGGAACTGCCGGTGGAATTGTATCTAAAATAAAGAATGAAGCACTTGTAGCTCCAATGGTTGAATTGCCAACCTGATCATTTATTAAAGCACGAACAAAAACACTATCACCTTGAGCTAATTTTTGTGGTTTTAGTATATCTAGCACCTCTTTTTTAGTCCGATATTTTGATATAGTAGCTGCAAGAACACTAATATCATCTTTTGGTAGAATTGTCGCCCATGAATCTGTGGTCATCTTTCCATCTACTTGCATTTGAATTTGAATATTACCTCGCAATAAAGATTGATCAGTCACATCGATAGGAACATCAACTTTAACACTGTCAGTTGATTTATTAAACCAACTGCCTGATACCGTATCACCAAACAATGTCATCAAACCTGTTGTAAATGCAATTGGATCAGTGTTATCGATCGTTATAATAGAATCAGCAAATACGGAGTCCGCAATAAGTGGATTAAGTGCTTTATCTTTTGCTGTGATTGAGACTGCAATTTGTCCATCTGAATTATCTACCAATGGAAGATTATATGTAAATATTTTTGTAGTGGTTGCTGTCATAGAAACGTTAGCCTTATCTCCAGCTGTATTATTTGGAAAGTCTATCGTAAGTATAGGTACTGTATTAAACTCTATGTCATCACTTAAGGTTGCTGTAATAACTAGCTGACCATCTTCAAAACGCACCAAGCTATCAGGGTCATCATAGGTAAAGGTAACTGACGGAGGAGTGGTATCAATCTCAATATCTTTTTTCTGCATAAGTGCACTGGCATTATTAAGTGCTGGCAAATCTAATGTGACACTATTTCCATAAGGATCTTTAATGGTTCCAGCATTCAATGTAAGAGCATCAGTAGCAAAGTAGTTAAGGTCAGCTGTGTTATGACCAGCAGCAACGGTGTACTCGAAAAGAAGGGTTCTACTTCCTGAACCTGAAGTATAGTTTACTACAGCATCAGCAATAGCACCTGTCTCAAGCTTTAACTGAGGTGTCCCAGTCACTGTCATAAGTGGCTCTGCAGCATATACTGTTGTACTAACAACTTGAAGATTGACCTTATCACCTTCCTTATAAGCTCCATCAGCTGTAGAAGATGTTACTTCACTTATTGTTGGACTTCTCTCTTCAACATAGATAGTAACATCAGATATGTCACTATAAATACTGTTGCCAGCTGCATCTGCAACCATAACTCTAAAATAAATTTCTTTATCATTATCAAAACCAGCAATTTTATCAATTCCAAATTCTTGTTCATCATCGCCACCAACGTTGGCTGTCCCATCTGGTTGAGTCCGCGCTTGAATACTAGTCACATCATCAAATGCATATGTAAGATCAGCGCCGGAGGCGACTTGCGCTGATGTGATTGTCTTTCTATAACCAACTGGCACCCAAGTGCCACCTGCGGCTGCCCTAGCTTGAAATTGCAAATATCCACCCTCTAAAGATGCATCATTGGTAAATGGAGTAGTAATATTTATTCCTGCATGAGTCTGATTCCAATAGATACCATAGGTTGCATCATCAGCTCCACCAAAAGCTACGCTTGATTTGATAGCAGAAGGCTTATACGATGCGGGAGTAGACGGGTAAGTAAGGTCAACAGTAATCGTTGTATTTGAGGCAGTAAACGTACTTGAGTTGCCATTAAAGTCCGTTACAGTTGCGCGTATAGAAACCACATCCCCATCACTAAATTGATCCAGTCCTGTAAAATTATTTTTTGTTGCTGTAATTGAAATTAAAGCAGCATTTAAATCATTTGATGAAATAGTAGGATTAGGTCCAAAGTCTTCCCAAGCACCATCAGCGCCATTACCAATAGCTCTTCCTTGAAGTTGAACATTACCATTCTCTAAACTAGCGTCAGTGCTTTCTAATGGAACAACCACTGTAATCCCCGTGTTCTTCGCATTCCAATAACCGGCTACGATAGTATCACCAGCTGTAGTAACACTTCCAACCGTTAATATTGTTGGAAGCACACCATCTACCCAATAAGTTTTAGTTTGCTCAAGTGCTTTAGGATCATTCAATGCTGGTAACGTTAATGTTGCATCATTACCAGCTGCATCCCTAATCGTACCGCCATTCAATTCAAGAGAATTAGTGGCTCTATAATTAAGATCTTCATTATAATTATTTGTTGCAACGGTTAAACGAAATTTAGGTGAAGTTGAACCTGTAGCAGAATTATATGGTGCTTCAGAAAGAACTGACCCAGGCGACTCATCAGTGTCTAATAATAATTTTGGCGTTCCTACAATATTAACTACTTCCGTAAAAGTCACTTTAATATCAAGAGTTTCACCAACTTTTAATTTAGGGTTTCCTTCTGTTTGATCAGAAGTCACCTCATCAACTGTAGGAACTAATTGATCTACAGTATACGTAGTTCCAAAAGTGGCGCCGTCAACTCTATTACCAGCTACATCCCAAATAACTGCACGAAATTTTATGGTATGACCTTCTGTAAGTCCTGCTTTTTCTAAATGAGCTGCCGTGTTTGTTATTGTTTTACTCTGAGCTTGACGCTCTGCTTGAGTTATTTGGACAGGGGCACCCATCCGTACCCATCCAGCATTATTTATATTTTTTTCAAGTTGAGCAAAACCATCATCAAGGGTAGCATCGTTAGGTACAGTTAAAACAGCACTCAATCCTGTATTTGATGCATTCCAGTAAGCATCAACAACAACACCTCCTGTAGTGGCAAAAGAAGCCAATACAGCACTTGCGGGTACTGTTTGATCAACGACCAAGGTTGTTGCACTTTCAGTATTTAAGGTGCTATTTCTTGAACTACCTGTACTTGAGGCATCTTTTGTATTAGCACTAAAATTAATAACTGCAGTTTCTGCAAAATTAGTAATGCCATCTAAATCAGTTTCATTAACTGAAACAGTTTTAAATCCTGCTGCTAAATTATCAGCCGATATTGTTTGAGCTGCAAGTCCTCCAATCGTATCATCTGCTTCTGGCGCAGAACCTACTTCTGCCAATAGAACAACTTGACCATTTGTCAGAGATCCATCATCAGCTGGACCCAATGGCACTTTTACTTCGACAGACGTGTTACCTGCATTTAAATAGCCTGCTCTAATTGAATCTCCACCAACAGTTATAACATCTGCAGTTGTTTGAACTGTGGGTGCTTTTCCATCTATAATGAGGTTATATACTGGCGCTAAAGCTTTTTGAACTGGAGGACCATTAGTGTTTGCATCAAGGGCAGGCAATGTTCCATCCCATGGATTTCCATTAGCATCAATAATTTCAACACCAGCAGCTAAACTGAGTGCTGCAGTTGATTTATAATTAAGATCGCTTGCGACATGTGTTTCAGCTACATCAAAGGTAAAAGTCATATCGTCATCACTTAATGCTGTCTTTAATGCTACAGCATCTGCTGAACCTGTAAAACTCCAATGTGAGCCTGTTGTATTTAATGTAAGAGCTGGAGTACCGTTATTTGTTATTGTTACTGCCTCACTCCAATCTAATACTATGGTTACAGTTTCACCCTGTCTATAGGTACCATTTGTACTTGTAATTTGTTCAACATATGGAGCTGCTACATCAACTACTAGTTGTTTATATGTAGCAGGGCCAGTGGTAACATTGCCAGCTTTATCATATGTTTTTGATGTGAATTTAATCGTTTTGGAATCAGCGTAATTAGTTATGCCTTCCATTTCAGCTTCAGACAAATTAATAGTTTTAAATCCAGCTCCTCGTTCAGCTTGACTAATAGTTTGATTAACAACAACATTTTCAAAACTATTTGCAGCACTTTCAGTAGCTGTAATATCTATTTTACCATCATCAAGTGAAGCATCAGTTGTTACTAATGGCACAACTATCGCAACGCCTGTATTTGTAGCATTCCATTTACCAGGCTCAACAGTACCACCTGTTGGAATAACAGAAGTAAGTACAGCACTAGCAGGAGCGTCACCATCAACTACAACCGCCTGTCTTTCATCTAATTGATTTCCTGAACCATCGGCTGGGAGTCCATTGTTTGTAACATATTGATTACCAGCATAATCTTTAATCGTTCCTGATAATGAACTTCTATCACTAACATCTAGATCTAAATTTATATGACCACTGGCCACTGTATAATTAAAAAGTAGTTCATCAGAATTATCCCCGCTAGAAAAATTTACACTAGCATCGTTATCACCAGTCTCCAAAGCTAAAGCAGGAGTACCCGTTTTAGTTACTTCTTCACTAAAGTGAACAGTTATAGGAACAACATCATTCTCAGTATAAGTTGCATCGGTCGAGGTTAAGTGCGTTACCGTTGGCACCGTTGTATCAAATTTCATATTTGAATAAGAATACGTTCTTTCATTATTTCGAGCATCTCTAACCATAATAGCAATATTATAGTAAGTATTTGTTACTAGACTGGGATCACTCCCAACGCTACTCTCACCATACACATGCGCTGTACTAGCTGTTTCACCATTATCAAAAGTGTCTGCTCCATTTGTACCTGATGAAACATTAACCGTATTACCACTTCCAGTAACTTTAGTATAAGTTATTGTTCCTGAAGAAATAGCTTCACCACCTACGGTGTATTTAAATTTCCAATCTTTAAAAAAGCCATTGTTTGTATAACTGTCATCGGAATCATTCTCTTTAATGCCACTTAAAGTTGGAGCTTCAGTGTCAATATTTAAGTAAAATCCATTTGTCCCTGATTGGATTCCAGACCCAGAATAATCTGCTACATCAAAACGATTATTATCGCCTTTGTAATAAAGACCAATCCATAACTTTTTACCATTTTCAAAACCAGATAAAGCTTCAATAGCGCTTTGATAAACTTTAAGTGTAAAAGTTTCACTATCATCAATTGATCCACATGAAAAAACAACAGAATTACCAGAACTACAACCATTCTGTGTGTCCCAATAAACCTGCATTCTTGTTGCATATTGACCTGTGTTAACTCCACTTGGATTTGAATTAGATGCTGTGACTAATGCTCTCAATTCAATATCACCTACATTATCATCATCTGCAGCATCAATTGTAAAAGCATATTCAAGGTATGTTGTTTGGTTCGTGTAATAACCATTAACATTATCACTTCCGCCCATAGTAACAACAGCTGCACTATGACCTTGAGCAGATATAGTAATCGAGGTAAAAATTAAGACTAATATAATTTTAAAATAATTAAACATGTGATTAAATAAAATCAACAACAGTTATTTAAAGACTTACGCCCAATACAATTATGCCATCTAACCAGCTTACAGTGCCAAGTTTGTTACTTTTATCGTCAGTTACATTGAGGGCAGTTGTAGAGCGAATACCTAAACGAATATCAAGAGCATCACCAAGGGCAAAGCCATAAGAGTTTTCAGCAATAAAGCCAAAGCCTTTGCCTACCATTCCACCGCCAAGCCTTACCTGACCAGGACCCGCTGGAAATGAGAGTATTCCTGTTACATGAACTCCAGAGTAAGTGCCTCCAATAGGTTTATAATTAGTAAATTTAAAAGTGCCTACTTCAGCACCAAGACGAAAACGAAAAGGACCCATTTCAAGTAGCATTGGAAATTCAAAGGCAGCTCTAAAATCCATACCTGAATTGTAAGTTCTAAGCTGATGATTCACAAAACCAGGCGAAGAACCGATTATATTCAACGTATATCCTAAACGACTTGAAACAGCAGAAATACTTTCCTGAGGTTCGTCAGCAAAATCATCGGAAAAATCGTCTGTCTCTTCATCGCTAAACTCTTCATCGCCAAACTCTTCATCTGAGAATTCATCTTCAAAATCCTCAAAATCTCCCTCTCCTTCTTCATCATCAGAAAAGTCAAACTCTTCACCAAAGTCGATAGCTTCTTCTTCATCGTCACCCCAAAATATTTCTTCTGTAGATCCATCTTCCTCTTGACCAACAAGAGATGAGAATGGTGCGAAAAGCACAAAAAACATTAAAAAGAAAGAAAGCCTAAATGTAATAAAAGATCCTTGCTTCATAAGCATACCCAATTAATTGGTTTCATCGAAGATACAGTGATTTTACGTAATCATTGTCTCGAATAAATACGTTGTCCAGTTGGAATTTACCTTTTATGAGATAAAAAAGGCAATAAAACACTCAAAGTTAATTATTGCCTTTTTTTAAGATATCTTTTATCTATTTTTTTGGAATTGGAGCACCTTCAATCCATGGTGAACCAGCATTTTCCATGCGTCTCAATATAGATTCAAGGTCATTATTATTTTGATTTAATTGTATTTGTATTTTATCCAACCCTATTTGTGCTAATGAAAGATTCTCAATAGCAGTTTCTGTAGGACCATAAGTGGAATATTCAATAATACGATGAACGACAGCTAATCTACTTGTTGCTGTGGGATTAGTCTTTTCTCCGGGTTCCATTTTTGACCTATTACCATTTAAGGCTTGATCCATTTCTAATACATCATTGTGCAGCTTAGATAAACGATTATCTAAATCACCAATTTTCCCCGATGATTGACTTATGGCTAAGTGCATGCGGTCAACTTTCTTTAATATTTCTGCAACTTCAAATTGTATCGCAGATCCTCTTTTAGCAGTTTTTTCATATTCACGCCAAAAATCAGCTATTTTATCATGAGATTCTGTAACCAGTGCTCCTTTACGTAATGGAACGACATCAAAACTTTTAGAGTCTGATACTTTTTCAATTTTACCATCCAATTTAACAAACATGGTTACATTATATTTTCCTGGTGGAGCTAAAAAGCCTGAACCATTCGCAGAAGAATTTTCACCTAAAATTGAATTAGGTGAGGGGTAACGTAAATCCCAAGCTATGCGATGAAAGCCTCTCGATGTTGGACCTTCTAATCTTCGAACTACTTCACCATTAGAATCTTTTACCTCGATTAAAACCTTAGAGTCAAGTTCCCTACGTTCTGACTCAACAATCTTCCAACCTGGAAATCCAACGGGTTTCCCTTTTTTTAAAGTTGATTTCTCTTTTTTTGTACGCACTTCTTTTTTAGTGACAAGGCCTTCACTTAAGTGATAAGTAAAAACTGCACCAAAGGGAGGATTAGGCGCAACAAAGTAGCTATCGCCTTGACTTCCTTTTAGTCCATTCCATGGATCATTAAAACCTAAATATGGCCTTGGTATATACCACCATGCATTTTTAACTGAGAAAAGCGTAGCTTTATCATTCATTTGACTATTAGATAATTCTCTAAAAACAGAGATGTCATCAAAAACAAAAAATCCACGACCAAAGGATGCTCCAACAAGATCATTCTCACGCTTATGTATTGCTAAATCTCTAAATGATATAGTTGGCACACCTCCATTTAATTTTGACCAAGACTTACCGGAATTAATTGAGAAATATATTCCATATTCAGTAGCTGCAAAAAAGAGGTTTTTTTCTACATGATCTTGAATTATACGCCAAGTTAGTGTACGGTCTGGAAGATTTGAAGTAATTGATTTCCATGTTTTCCCTTTATCATTACTTGAATATATATATGGTTGATAATCACCGTACTTATGATTATCCAAAACCGCATAAACTTTATTTACATCAAAATTATCTGCTTTGATATCGTTTACGTAGGCAGTAGCAGGTACACCTGGTAATTTCTTTACTTCAATTTGCTTCCAAGACTTGCCATCGTTAGATGTGATGTTGATAAACCCATCATCTGTACCCGCATATATTAAACCTGCTTTGACTGGAGATTCTGATAAGGCTGAGATAGTGTTATAATTTGACATTGCACTAACATCCCATGCATTATCCCAACTTTGCCTACTACCCATTATTGGTAGATCAAATCTATTTTGGTCGCGAGTCAGATCTTTTGAAATGGGTTCCCAGCTATCGCCTCTGTTATCTGTTTTCCAAACACGTTGAGACCCAAAATACAATCTTGATGGTTTATGAGGACTGACTAGGATTGGAGCATCCCAGTTAAACCTTTCATAAGTCTCACCTACTCGAGGTTGTGGCTGAACATCTGTCACTTCACCTGTAAGCATGTCAATTCGAGCCAACGTTCCTTGTTGACGCTGACCGTACATAATGTTTGGGTTTCCTGGTTCAGTAGCCGGTTGATGTCCATCCCAATTTAGAACCACGCGCCAATGGGAATTATGAATTCCTTGCCATGTATCTGTTCTTGAGGGACCACCTTCTGTACTATTATCTTGAGTGCCCCCAAAAATATTATAAAATGGCTCTGAGTCATCTAAAGCTACATCGTAAAATTGTGTAAGTGGTAAATTGGCCATAAAACGCCATGTTTTTGTATGGTCAAATGATTCATAAAGGCCACCATCTGAACCTACCAATAGATAATCTGGATCACTTTTTCTAAAAGCAATAGCATGATTATCTCCGTGTTTATTTTTTTCATTCATACGATAAAATGTTTTTCCGCCATCATCTGATATCTGCAAAGCTGAATCCATTAAATAGAGTCTATCAAAATGATGCGGAGAAGCATATAATTCTTGATAATAATGAGGTCCTGTAGCTCCCGCTACTGCATCAGACTGTTTTTTCCAAGTTTCACCGCGATCTTCAGATTTATAAACACCACCTGTTCTTCTATCTAATTCAATCGCAGCATATAAAATATCTGGATTATGTTTAGAGATATCTAAACCTACTTTTGCCATATTTGATTTAGGTAATCCTTTAGTTAACTTTTTCCAAGTATTACCTCCATCATCACTTCTCTGTATTGAAGTTCCAGGACCACCACCCATATAAGCCGCAATTGTTCGATGTCTTTGCCACATTGCAACATAGATTATATCTGGATTCCTGGGGTCTAAGACTAACTCAGTAGCGCCAGTCCATTCATTGTCACTAAGAACTAATTTCCAGTTTTTTCCACCATCTATTGACTTATAGACGCCTCTCTGTCCACCCTTACTCCAAAGAGGGCCTTGCGACGCAACCCATATTATATTTGAATCATTTGGGTGAATTACAATTTTTGAAATATGTTCAGAGTTCTTAAGTCCCATATTTTTCCAAGTATTACCGCCATCTTCAGATCTATAAACGCCATCACCATAACCAAAATGACGACCTCCTAGATCTTCACCGGTGCCTACCCAAACTATATTTGGATTATTAGGATCTATAGTCACACAACCAATTGAGTATGAGCCTTGGTCATCAAAAATAGGAGTCCATGTAACTCCAGCATTTACCGTTTTCCAAACATTACCAGAACCAACAGCTAAATACCATGTATTTTCATCTTCAGGATGTATAGCAATATCTGAAATCCTACCTGACATTAAAGCCGGGCCAATTCCACGAAACTTCAAACCATTAAAATTTTCATCGTCCCAAATATTTGTTTTTTTAATTTGTCCTAATGTTATTGAAAATAATAACATATATAAAATGACGCTAAATTTTGCAGAATTACGCATATGAACCTCCTCATTGGTTACATTGAATATAAATCATGAAACAAAGATAACTAAGTCAAAAACAAACTTTTTACTTCAACAGCACCATATCACTTAGTATTTTATTAAAGAATACATTATTAAAGTCATCAAATTGTTCTTTATTTGGTAAATGGCCTGAATTCTTGATAACAAATAACTTAAGTTGAGGCATAATACTACTTAATTTATTTTTTACATTATCAAGAGGTAAAACGTTGTCACTATCACCCCAAATTGCATATTGCGGCAAAGAGCTTAAACCAATATGTTGATTGATGTGATCTAGAGAGTAATTATTCCTCGTAGTTGAAATAAGTGCTCTCGCAAAACCTTTATATTTTAAAAGTTTATCATATTTTGTATCCCAACCAATAAACTTTGATGGGTCCTTAAAATCTAAGAGTTGACCCTTTGAGATTGTGCTATAATTCTTATTGATGAATTGTTTTATATCTTTATCTGTCACTTGACTAGTATCAGGAAGAAACTTTTTATTATGAAATCCTGCAGGAGAAACATACACTAATCTTTTAATAAGTTCTGGATAATCAAATGCAATTTTTGATATTACCCTACCTCCATTTGAAAGACCTACCAAGTTAATTTTTTGAGTTACTCCTAATTTTTCAATTAACTCAACTACCTGATTAGCATACAACTCGTCATTATAAATAATATCTGGATTATCAGAATACCCCCTACCATATAAGTCTAATCTAATTACTCCATAGCCACGTTTAATTGACTCGAAATATGTTTCATCCCAAATGTATGATGGTACAGAAAAACCATGAATTAAAACAATAATTTCATCATCATCCATATTACTTAACTCATAATAAGTATAGCCATTTGATAGTTTTATAAAATGTCCAGTATCAATTGAATTTCGAAAAGTATCGTTCTTAATAATATATTCATACTTTTCTGCATCATTAGTACAGGAATAAAAAAATAAGAAAATAAGATATATAAAAGGCTTCATAGTGTTCATAATCTAATCAATTGTAAACGATATAAATACTGGCTGATGATCTGAGATGGTATTTGATACAGCAGTTGAGGAAAAACCGGTTTCCATTGGAGTATCAATAACACCAACAATAGAATTTTTTATATATTTAAATAAAGGTTGAGTAATAATAATATGATCAAAATGTGCTGGACTATACGAACTTGTCCATCCTTGCCATGAATATTTATTGTTTGGACCAGCTAATATATCATGATCCATCATATAAAAATGTTTCGCTGAATCATAGACAAGCGTATCTATAAAAGGACTTATTGCTGGGTTTGTGTAATTTTGCTCACCTACATTATTAAAGTCTCCTAGTATAATTACATTATCACCTGAGCGATTATTTACTATATAATCATTTAGTAATAAGCTAGCATGATGTCTTCTTGTCGTTTCATCTCCAGGATCATTAATGTCATACAGGCCATCGCCGCAACATTTATAATGAATATTGATTATATATAAGTCAATCGATTTAGAATTACTTGACCAAGTTAGATAATTTTCCATAGGTGGTCGACCCGCAAACTGATATTGTGCATTATTATTATAGTCTGAATCTCCATCATTTCTGCTTGAAGTATTTGCCCATAACTCATTTTTTGAATTAAACGTGACATTATTACTTTTATAAACTAGTGCAAATGCAGCTTCGTCACTTAAAATATAAGAGTATGCATCCATCTGGTCGACCATTTTCATTAAACTATAGATATCTAAAATTTCTTGGAATAAATAAATATCAGCATTCCATAACTCTAATAAACTTTGTACATAAGGAACCGAATACTTTTTGTCTTGAGGAAAACGTTTAATATTCCAAGTAACTATCTCTATTTGATTTTCTTGATCTAGATTTGTTGCATTTGAAAATTCAAAAGGTTCAACAATCTCAATGATTTCTTCCGATTTATTATCATTTTCAGAACAGCTGATAAAAAATATCAACGAGTAAGATAATAATATAGATAAATATTTTTTTATCATTTTTCCTATTAGTTTATAAAACTATTAATTAATTGTCGATAAAATTACATAATATTTTGAAATATTTTTGGTAATCTTATGTCAACTTATATTAAAGATTAATGAAAAAACAAATTACTTGGAAAAAAATTAAATCAGAAACGCAATCGGTCTGGGGCGGCGAGACCAAATCTTTTCCTGATGGAGCAACACAAACTCCTACCGTAAATAGCGTAGCCTATGCATATAAAGATCTCGATGAATGGGAAAAAGTATCTAAAGGTGACAAACCAGGGCATATTTATGGTAGAAATACAAACCCAACAGTAAGCGTTCTAGAGGAGAAAATACGAATACTAGAGGATGCTGAAGCGGCTACTAGCTTTTCTAGTGGGATGGCAGCAATTAGTAATATTTTATTTGCGAATCTCAAACCTGGAGATACCGTTGTTGCAGGCAAAGATACTTACGGTGGAACTAGCAAAATATTTTTAGAGTTCTTGCCTAGATTTGATATTAAAGTAGAGCTTTGTGATACCACTGATCACAAATTGATTGAACAAAAAATAAATGAGAATTGCCAATTACTTTATTTAGAGACACCAACAAACCCCACACTTAAAATACAAAATATAAAATGGTTATCTGACATTGCAAAAAAAGCTGGAGCATTAGTTGTTGTAGATAACACTTTGGCAACACCCATCAATCAAAGTCCATTAAGCTTAGGTGCCGATATAGTCATTCATAGTGCGACCAAATTTTTATGTGGACATTCAGATGCCCTAGGAGGTCTTGTTTGTGGTGATAAGGACAACATTCATCGAATATTTCATTTTAGAGAGATTAATGGGGCTTCTTTAGCACCTAATGCTGCATATCTTATATTACGTGGCATGAAAACCCTCGCTTTGAGAGTAGAAAAACATAATTCTAATGCTTTAGAGTTAGCTAATTGGTTATTAAATCACCCAAAAATTGATCAAGTGTACTATCCAGGACTAGAGACCAACTCCGGTTATAAGATTGCACAATCTCAAATGAAAGGTTTTGGAGGAGTACTTAGCTTTACCCTCAATGGAGAAGAAAACGTAATACCTAGTTTTATATCAAAATTAAGATTTGCGCATGCAGCCGCTCATTTAGGCTCAGTAGAGACTATTGTGGGTCCACCAAAGACTACCAGTCATGTTGAAAACACTTCTGAAGAGAGAGAACTACTAGGTATTCCTGAAAATATGTTACGCTGCTCAGTAGGTATAGAAAATATAGATGATATTATTGAAGATTTTAGGAAAACTTTAGAAAGCTTATAAGTCGTTACTTTAATTTTTTTTCACATCGTTAAGTATTAATCAATTTTATTTAATAATAACTGTTGTCATTGTAGATGCAATAGATCCAAAAACACCCAATGCGCCTTCAATTCCAACTGAATACCCTGCTGTAGTTTCACTACCTAAGAGGAAGTTGTTGTATTTGCTACCTTCTCCTTTTATAAAATATTGATAATAATTATCATCCATCGTGATTAAACCAATTTTAAAAGGAAACATAATATCTAAAGGAGCATCATCACAAATTTTAGCAACAACTGTGTAGCTACCATCTTGAATATCTACTACTCTATCTAAATTTGGATTACAATCAATAAATGAGTCCGATACTTCTCCATCTTTTTCACCACCTAATCTTCCTGTAAGAATGCCCTTGCCATTATTAAGTTTTTCCCAAACAATATCATAATCGCGTTTTATTGAAATTGTATCTTGAATAAGTGAATCAATTAGAACGGGGATTTCCGGCGATAATAATTCTCCTTTAACAGAAGGGTATCCTGGAACAGTAACATTCAGTGAGTATATAGTTCCAGGCTGAGGGGTAAATGTTCCAAGTGTATCAAGGTAATAATTTTTTTCACGTTCATAGGGTCGGCTAGAAACAAAATTGAAGGGTATAGAATTTCCATTTGATATAATAGAAACTTCAGCATTTTTAATTAAACCTGCCGGTTCATAATTTGAAAAAATATAAATATTACCATCGCTTTCAATTGTATCGTTATTGATAACAATTTCTGATTCTTCAGATAGTTCTAATGTTCTATATACTTTAACAAAACTGTCTATTTCAGGATCTAAAGATATTAATCCAAATACAATTAGTTCTGGATTGTAATCTGCCTCTATTTTTTCCCAATTATTATCTACTTCACATGCAGTTAAGAATATTATAAATACGGAAATGAATAATTTGATGTATTTACTAAAACTCAAATTGCACCCCTGTGAAAATCATAAATGGAAAGGTATTTATGGCAGCTCTTTCAACAACACCTCTATTCCCTACGCTTTGATCTGTGTTTGTACGATAAGTGTAGGATAATGCATTTTTATGATTGGTTATATTTATAATTTGAAAATATGAATCATATTTCCATTTAAATAATCGCCTATTTTTTCTAGTAAGACCTAAATCAAACCTGAAATAGGGAGGATATCGATCACTGTTCTTTTCGTCAACCAAGTATTTATTTGATAACTTCCATTCAAGATTTATTGCTTGGTCTTCATCTCTAGCTCCATTTAGTTCTTGATTCCAATCATATGACCTACCTTTAATTGGTGTATATGGATTACCACTTGATGCCGTTAACGAAGCACTCATCTCTAGATTGTCAGAGACCCATTTTGGCAATTCAATCGTCGAGACGATATTTAATGTATGAGTACGATCATGGTTTGGTGCATACCAACCATTAGGTGGTGTATAATTAAATGTTTTAGCATACGTATATCCTATCCACCCTTTAATTTTCCCAGAGGTTTTTTTAGCTAATAGTTCCAGACCATAAGCATAAGCATCCGTATCCCAGAATTCATTCATTGTTGTTGTTTGAACATCATCTTCGTTTTCAGTGTATACATCTTCCTGTTTAAGTGACAGTAAATTGTCAAAATCTTTATAATATGTTTCAACTCTAAACAGAATATCATCTGGTGAAAAATACTCAAATCCTAAAATCGTATGATCAGATACACTAGCAGGTTTATCTTCTGGTACCCCCAACCAAAGGTCAATTAAGCGGAAATTCTCATCTGGATCATTTGCAGTAATTAAAAATTGATGATAACGTCCCCAGTTTATTTTAAAAGACATATCACTAGAAAAATTATATTTCATTCCAATTCGAGGTTCAACGTATAACGTGTCATGGAGATTATAGTGGGCCAATCGCAGACCACCTTGTAATTTTAAATTATTTGTAACGCTCCATTTATCTTGAATATATGCAGCTAGTTCACGAGTCTTATTTCTCATGTCCAATGGTTTTTCAGTAAATGTAGTATCTAGTGTTGTTATTATAAATTTATTTACTAGCTCAAAATTGATATTTTTAATCTGAAATCCACTTGTAACAGTATGTATATCATTCGCTTTCCATATAATCTCAGTTTCTAAAGTTCGATCTTTAATAATATCTTTATATACTACATCAAATGCTAAATTATTTTGAAAGGTTGAATCGTTATCTATGTAGGTTTCTTTGGTATCAAAATAAAAATCAAAATCGTAACGATAGCGACTACTAGATAAAAACGTTTTTGCAACTATACTTGGAGAAACTATCCATCGCCAAGTAAGGCCATTCGTATGATTACCCCATGGCCAATCAACTCCATATGTATTCTTACTTGTCCCACCAATATTATTACTACTTTGATCAGAACTTGAAAAACGTAATATATCATCACCATAAAAGCGTGTATAGGTTAAGCGATGATTTTGATTTATATCTAAATTTGTTTTAAACTGATAATCATAAAAAAAATATGGAAATTGCCCCTTAGTTCCTGTAACAAGATTAATGAATTGATCGAAATAGGTTCTGCGTCCTGACAAAAGCCATGAACCTTTTATTCCTTTCCATTTAGGTAATGGACCTTCTATAAGAGCCTTACCCGTAACCAGTGAAATATTACCAGATCCTGTTATTTTTTCAGTATTTCCTTCACGATTTATTACATTTAAAATAGCGCCCATACGTCCGCCGTATCTAGCTGGAAAACCTCCTGCGTGAAAATCGGCTTCTTTTATTGCATCCGTATTAAAAGTTGAAAAAATTCCGCCCAAATGATAAGGATTGTAAATAGTGATTCCATCCAACATAATCAAGTTTTGGTCGGGTGTGCTTCCTCGAACATATAACGCACTTGAAAAATCACCACCAGATTGAACGCCAGGAAGCATTTGTAAGGTACGAAAGACGTCTGCCTCAATAAAACCAGGCACTGTGTTTATTTCTCTAAGATCTAGAGAAATCTGACTACTCTCTATTGATTGCTGAAATTTAATCCGCTCAGCTGATACATTCACTTCTTGACCTTCTAATGCAGAAACATTGAGTCGAAAATCAAGTCGTAGTTTTTCATCACTAGCTAAAGTTACTTTATTTGTTGTCATTTTGTAACCAATAATGGAAGCATTAACATTGTATTCACCAGGAAATAAATTCGAGATTACATAATATCCATCCTGGTTCGTTGCTGACCCTTTGTAAGAGTCTCCAATAACTACAAATACATTTACATAAGAGAGTGGTTCACCTGTTGCATTATCACGCACAAAGCCACTAATTGTCGATGTTTGTTGTGCATTTATAGCTAATATAAAGAATATTGAAAAAATATTTTTAAATAACTTCACCAAATTAATTTGGGAATAATAACTTAATAGTACTTGAGTCAGGTATACTTAATATTTTTTCAATATATTCCTTATAAAGTTTGTGTCCTAAAGGGAGTTGGGATGCAATTTCTGAAGACGTACCAATAGTAAATTCTTCATTTCCAGATATTCCTTCCATCTTTTTACCAGCAATAATAAAATAATCCCATTCAGCTAAAATCAGCCAGTAAGCATATTCTTGTGTTAATATTTTATTATAGATTTCTTTATCATTTTTTATTTCGTCATAACTAGAAATATCATAGACTCCTTTTTCAATAGATTCATGCATTGCTTTATTCAATAATGAAGAAGTATTATTGTAATCCCATTCATTAGAATAGGCTAAATAGAATATTACGTTTGTTACTGTATGTAAAAGATGCTCTATTACTTCACCAATTTGCTCGACACCCTTCTCTTTAATTTCCCAAATATAATCGGTTGCATTGTCATCGAATGGGATTGGTGGTGTTCCAGGATCAAAATTAGGATCATTTTCAGCAAAAAGACCTACCCTTTGATATACATACTTACTTTTAGATGTTGAAAAATAATGCAAACGCATAGATTCATCAATTTTAGAACCATCTTCAAACATTGCTTCATACGCTTTACCAACATTTTTAAAAAATAGCTCACTAACTCCTTCTTTTGCAAATATTCTCAAACTTTTTGCATCTATAAACGAACTAAAATCACCTAAATCATTATTATCGTTTTTTTCTTGAATATTTACTTTACTGCATGAAAAAACAATGAGTAAAAAGAATAATGAGATTATCTTTTTCATCTAAATAATTTTTATTCTGATATAGCTTGATTGAGCATTACAATTACTTTTTTTATTTGATCAATACCCCATTTACAACGCAAAATATAAATTTCTTGTATTTCAGATATTAATTGTAATTCAGCTAAATAATTATGCGACCTTATCAAAATTAGATTCTTTTTTTGAACCAACGGATGGTTTATACTTGGGCCAGTAACCAAGCGAGGTACAACTCGGGAATACGTTTCATCTAATAGCTCACCGTTATAATGAATTCTATAGTAATGATGGCTATATATTTTTCCAATCTCATTTGATAACTCATCATTTCCAAAATAAGTCAAACGACCACTCGCTACTGATACATCATAAGAGGATTGAGCACCAAAGAAAGTATTATCTCCATTTGATTCATCATTCAACTTCATATAGTTTTGATAATTAAAAGATGAATCGGGTCTTAACATTTCAATCATCAATTTAGATTTTTCATGTGCATTTTCTTGTTCGAGAGCTATCCTTTCTAAATATGGAAGATCTTTTTCAAGATCTTTTTTAATATTTATATAGTCACTTTTTAAGCGATTTTTTATTTGAGCATCTTCTCTCCATTCTTCAACACTAAATGAGAGACCAATTCCTAAGAATACAGCTAAAAATTCAATGCCACCTCTTGCAAAAGTATTTTTCATAATTAAGCTAGTTTAGAGTAAGACATGAATACAGATTTTGAGGAAAAATAAGCATTAGTATATATTTATTTTAAGTAATTTTTTCAATTGCTGTGATTGTGAACTTTATATCTTTACCCTCAATTTCAAGCGTGAAATCATCATCAATTTCTTTGCCAATCATAGCTTGACCAAAAGGTGCATGATAGGTTACAATCATAGGATATAGATCCAACTCAAATTCAACAGGACCTAAGAGATAATAGTCTTCGACCTCATCTTTGCCTTCTTCTTGTATTGAAACTTTATTCCCAAATCCTACCTCATCCGTATCAATCTCATGACTCTCAATAAATCTAAATGGAGCTAAAGACTGCATTAATTGTTTCTTATATACTATTAGACTCTGTTCTTCCCTAGCAGCATGGTATTCCGCATTTTCCTTAAGATCTCCATGACTAGCTGCATCTCTAATTTTTAATGAAGTCTCTCTTTTTAATTTATCAATAGATTTCATTTCTTCTTCTAGCACACGGTATGTTTCTCGCAAGATCAAAGTTGCCATATTGACATTCCCTTAATTAATCAGATTAAATATGAATAATAACTTAAATTTATTTTATAATATTTTTGTACTGAATAATTATACAAAATCATCATTTTTTAGAAATTATTTATGTAAGAAAAAGCCCCTATAACTATAGGGGCTTTTGATTCGTTATATGTTTTCTGAGTTGAAGGGATTATAACCTTCAATAAATTATAATTAATCTACTATAACTCGCCTACTTTGAGAAAACTCATGGATTTTACCATTCTTAACAAAGTAATATTCAACTATTTCTCTTTTTGGCTGAGAATCAGTTGCGTCAACTGAAAACCATGCATTCACC
>ERZ1046876.275-NODE-275-length-41461-cov-9.195068_pt1 | contig 41461 bp, 41 predicted proteins | sample MGYA00383094_ERZ1046876 | MGnify/ENA primary metagenome ERZ1046876 (study PRJEB29581, sample SAMEA5548364) | metagenome | biome: marine; feature: coastal; material: water | depth 50 m | study: Short-term variability in the microbial, nano- and picoplankton...
TCACGAAATACCGCGTGACAACCCACACAACCCGAGCTAATTTGGCCCAACAATGCTGCCGCTTCACCCATATTGCCTTTATCAGCCGCTTCAGCTAGCTTGATCGCATTACCCTCTACAGAATCATTGAATGACTCCAATACGGCCAACTTACCATCATTAATATTTTCAAGACCTAAGTAAGGCAGTAAACCGCCTACAGGAATGCGGTGATTAGCAAGGCGTCTGGCAGCATCTGCTGTCATTTCAGCAGAGTCGGTCATAATGCCCATTGACATTGTTTGGTAATCAGACAATACTTCTAGCATTACTTGGCGTAATGTTGCTTCATCACTCACACGAGAGTGCATCGCCAAAATAGCCATGATTGACATCTTGGTATCGGTCGATAAGTCTTTTACCTTTGATTGAAGCTCTGGTTTCATCATGTCGATCTGACTTTGCAATACCTTTTTCAAGTCATCCATGCCTGAATCAGCGCTCACTGTAGTTGGCAACATTGCGCCACCAACAGACAATGCAATAGCTGCTGTTAATGAATACGTTTTAACGGCTCTTAAAAGTTTATTTTTATTTATCATTTGTTTTTCTCCTAAAGTTTTTTATTTTGTTTTTACTTCTGTTATCATTTTGCTAAGCACGGCTTAACTCATGACATGGTTGCCATCATAGAGATAAGAGTTATCGGTTTAACAACAAGGTCGTAACAAGATGTTATTAAGTTGTTTCAAAAGTGTAACAATGTTCAAATTAATGGGGATTTAATGAACGATGTAATCAAACAGCGACTACTGGTTGTTGATGATGAAAAAAAACTTAGAGAATTACTAACCACTTATCTGGCCAAAGAGGGTTTTGAGGTGAGTGCTGTTGCTGATGGCATAGAGATGGATGAATACCTTGCCGATCATGAAGTAGATTTGGTTATTTTAGATTTGACGCTTCCAGGCGAGGATGGACTATCCATTGGGCGTCGTCTACATCAACATAATAGAATCCCTATCATTATTTTGTCAGCCCGTAGTGACGAGATTGATCGAATTGTTGGCTTGGAAGTTGGCGCTGATGACTATTTAGTTAAGCCTTTTAACCCAAGAGAGCTGCTGGCACGAATACGCTCTATTTTGCGTAGAAACCACTCAGAAAATAATATCTCAGAAACGCCTAACAATCAACGCATTATTAAATTTGGGCCTTTTAGCTTAAATATGAATAAGCACGAACTTACTAATAATGGCGATATAGTTGCACTCACCACGGGGGAGTTCAATATGTTAAGCATCTTTTTAGACAATATAGATCGTGTACTCAGCAGAGACAGGTTGCTAGAAATAACCAAAGGCTATGATCGAGATCCACTGGATCGAAGTGTCGATATTTGCATTGGCCGCTTAAGAAAAAAAATAGAAGTCGACCCGTCAAATCCAGTTTATCTAAAAACCGTTTGGGGGTCTGGCTACCTATTTACTGCCAGACAGACATAACTGTTTCACATGAAACCTTTAAAGTCATACAGTTTTTTTTACAAAACACTGTCGATTATTTCACTGGTGTCTGTTGGATTTTTAATCATTGTTTTGACGACAGTTGGCTACTATATGCTCATCCCTCTTGGCGAAAGAGCAACAGACGACCTATCGAGCGTTATTGTTCATGCAGCTGAACGTTGGGACAGTTTAGACACAACAGAACAGCAACAGTTTGCCCAGCAAATGCTAAGTAAACATGAGTTAGTATTGACTAATACCAGTAAAAATCTTAAACAAAGTGATAGTTTTTTACCCTACTTACATCTGCTAGAAGATTCTCTAAATACACAATATTCAGAAAGAATCAACATAAAAACCAGCACTGATGCCAAAAATGAAGACTGGTACTGGGTGGACATCCCCACCAAAGAGACAACTGTTCGCTTTGGATTTTCTCGCACACGTATTGGCGTTAACCCACCCGCTGCTTTTTTTATCACTTTGATTGTTGGTTTGGCACTAACCCTTGCCACTGCAATTTTTCTAACTAGAAGGCTGGCCAAACCTATTGATCGACTATACACTGCTTCGCAATTGATTGGTCATGGGCAATGGCCCAAACAAATACAAGAAGAGGGTCCAAAAGAATTTATTATTCTAACAAAGCAATTTAACAAAATGAATTTACAAGTTCAAGAATTGCTGGCCAATCGAACTACCTTACTATCTGGCATTGCGCATGATTTGCGAACCCCATTAACACAGATAAATCTAGCGCTTTCACTACTGCCAAATAAAGGTGGTGATGCAAGTTTAATGGACAGCATTCAACAAGATCTTGACAACATTAATCATTTAATTAGCGATGCGCTAGATGTGGGCTTAGGGCTGTCAGAAGAGCACTCTCAACAGCTCGACATTTACAATGAACTATTGGCTATTATCAACACCACTCAGTCAGACAACATTCGGTTAAATTTGCTGGGTCACAGAGGGTGCAACGTTAGCATTTACCCCGTAGCCTTTAGACGAATTATTACCAACTTAATAACCAACGCCATTAGGTATGGTGACAACAAACCCATTCAAATTTCTTTATATTGTGATAATAATCAGCTAATTATTGAAATAATAGACAACGGGCCTGGCATCGATCAAGCATTCCGAGAAAAGGTATTTCAGCCTTTTTACCGATTGGAAAAATCTAGAAATAGTGGCACTGGTGGCAGCGGCCTGGGTTTGGCCATTGTTCGCCAATTGGCTGAAACTCATGATTGGATTGTTAAGCTTTCATCCAGCAAAAACGGCGGCACTAAGGCCACCGTTGTGATTGATCTATAATATGGTGCCGATAGCCAGAGTCGAACTGGCACGAGCGTAGCTCACCACCCCCTCAAGGTGGCGCGTCTACCAATTCCGCCATATCGGCAAAAAGGTGTTACTCAGGAATGTCGCTGATATCGGATTCCGATGCAGTTGGCGCAATCATGGGCACATCAGATGGGATAATTGGGCCTGATCCAGTTGACTCCATGATACTGCTTGGCTCGTTATCAGAACCAGTTTCATTGGTAGCTAAATAAGCCAATGTTAAACTGGTAATAAAAAAACCAAAAGCCACGCCTGCAGTTAATTTGTACATAAACGAATTAGCGCCACGAGCACCAAATACCGATCCTGATGCGCCTGCACCAAAAGCAGCGCCTGCATCAGCACCCTTACCGTGCTGCATTAAGATAAGTGCAATTAAGCCTAATGCCAATAGCACATGGATGATTAAAATAATTTGAAACGACATGATTAACCCGCTTTACAAATTTGTAAAAAATCTTCTGCTTTTAATGATGCGCCGCCAATTAAACCGCCATCAATATCTTCACAAGCAATTAATTCAGCTGCGTTACTAGGATTCATACTGCCACCATAAAGAATGGATGTAGATTGCGCGATGTTTTCATCATTTTGAGCCAGTAGCGCACGAATAGAGGCGTGTGTATCTTGAGCCTGTTGAGGGCTTGCTGTTACACCGGTACCAATCGCCCAAATTGGCTCATAAGCAATAACAATATTTCTAAACGCGTCAATACCACAAGTGTCGATAACCGCCTGAATCTGTCTTGCAACAACCGCTTCAGTTTCTCCAGCTTCTCTTTCTTCTAGCGTCTCACCAATACAGAAAAGTGCTGTAAGACCATTACCAACAATTGTTTTAACTTTATTAGCAACATCTTGATCGGTTTCACCATACATGCTTCTACGCTCTGAATGACCAGCAATAACATAGTCAGCGCCAAAATCCTTAATCATATCTGCACTTACTTCACCAGTATGGGCACCTGATGGGTGAATACTAATAGTTTGAGCACCAAGATGAAGCTGCGAATGAGTAATTAATGCTTCCACTTGAGATAAGTATGGAAAAGGACTGCACACAATGACTTTAGATTCAACCTCAGACATGCCGGACAAAATACCCATTACCAGTGTATTAACCTCTTCTTTTGAGGCATTCATTTTCCAGTTGCCAGCAACAATTGTTTGACGCATAATAATTCTCTGAATAAAAAGAAGTAAATGTTACGCTATTTAGCAATAAAAATCAACGTCTAAAGCGTTAGTGTGATGACTTTGAGCCAAAGTACAAGGCCAATGAAACCATTAGGATGCCCAAAGAGAAATATACCAAATCTAACGAACCTGTAAACGTCATTGACAACGATACCTCAAAAAACGTAACCACTAAAATCATTAAAATAACCTTGGCCAACTTCGCTTTTAGATCATCTAATGAATTAATCACCAACACCTTAGATGATTGACCACTATCTTTAGCCTCATCAATTTCACTAATAAATAACTCGTATAAACCCAATGCAAAAATTAACAAAATTGTAGCCAATAAAAATCCATCAATTGAACCGACTGTATGCGCCACCATCTCAATTTTTAATGCTCGTTTTGCTTCAGCAGTTGCACTAATATAATCCCCTGCATGAGCAATTAAGCCAGCTACATCGATCGCGGTCACCACAAATAACAATAACGACAATAGCAACGATGAAATTACCGCTGCCAAAACCATCAATCTAGAGTTCCACAACAACTTTTCAAAATACTTTTCCAAACCATTCATCCACTTCTCTCCCAAAACAAATATAATGCCTAAGTATACATTAATAATTTTATATAACACTTATGTCGAAAACCTGGATTCAGTGCTTAAACACACTTAAAGACACCATTCCGCTTGCTCAATATAGCGTTTGGGTTCAACCTTTAAAAGCATTAGAAGATGGTCAGACTTTGTCATTATTAGCACCTAACACACAAGTTAAAGACTACATTAACAAAAATCTCAAACCTCAAATTAAAAGCGCTGTTGCTCAACACAACAGGCAATTAAAGATTTTTATTGGTGTCTCGCCCAATATAGACCAAAAACCCTCACCAAGCAAACTACAAGCCACCCCCTTATTTGAAGATTATACATTTGATAATTTAGTTCTAGGTAATGCCAACCAAATGGCTTATGGTGCCACCAAACAAATTGCTGAAAATATCAAAGGGTCGCCTTACAATCCATTTATTATTTATGGTGGTTCTGGATTAGGAAAAACACACTTAATGCAAGCTGCAGGGCATTTAGCTAAAATAAACAACCCCGATTTGAAAGTGCTTTATGTGCCACTCATGGATTTTGTTAGAAACATCACTTCTAGCTTAAGGCACAATACTATTGAAGACATTAAACTGTTCTATCAATCAGCTGATTTATTATTAGTAGATGACATTCATTTAATTGCAGGCAAGGAAAAATCTCAAGAAGAATTTTTCCATATTTTTAATTTTTTGTTTAATGGCAAAAAGCAAATTATTTTTACCTGTGATCAACCGCCAAAAAACATTAAATCGCTAGAAGAACGACTTAAAACTAGATTCTCTCAGGGGTTAAATCTACACCTGACACCGCCTGAATTAGAAATGCGTGCAGCTATCTTACTAAAAAAATCTCAAGATCAAAAAATCAACATCAACCTAAATGAAGATGTGGCGCTTTTTATTGCTGGACACATTACCTCAAATGTAAGAGATTTAGAAGGTGCTTTGCTAAAACTAAAAGCTTTTGTCGATTTTTCAAAAATGGACAGCACCATGATTTCTAAAGAAGTGGTTGAGGCAGCTCTCGGTGATTTGATCAAACCAGCAATAAAAAATATCGATGTTAATGATATTCAAAAAGAAGTAGCCAAATATTACGCATTAACCGTTTCAGATCTGAGTTCAAAATCACGCAAACAGCATACTGTGTTAGCCAGACAAATGGCTATCTATATTTGTCATGAGCTCAGTGCTTTATCACTTAATAAGATCGGAAAACAATTTGGCAATAGAGACCATTCAACAGTTATCCACGCCATAAAAAAAATTAAAGACAAACTACTGGAAAGCAAAGAAATAAAGGATGATTACGAATTAATTAAACTTAAACTGGCCAACTTATAAACATTTCCACAATTAAGTTTTACACTGACTAGTGGACAACAATAACAACTTAACTAAAAAATAAATTTTATACCCTTGTTCACAATTTTTTACATAAAATACTAACAAGATATCAACGATTTAAATGGTTAATTTTTAAAGAAAAAAATCACTTATTCACGAAAAATAACACCACTAATAATAACAATAATTTTTAATAAAAGGATTTTTGAATGAACACGCAACTCACCGTCAAAGAATTACTTGAACCATTGCAAACTGTTATTGGTGTTGTTGAAAAAAAACAAACCCTGCCCATTCTGTCACATGTATTAATTCAATTAAAAAATAATCAGTTAACCTTAACAACAACTGACATGGAAATTGAAATTAGAGCTTCTCACCCTGTACAAACTCAAGAAGAGCTTTCATTTACTATTTATGCAAAAGATTTAATAGATATTATTAGAAAACTACCTGAATCAACTATTATTGAATTCATTATTGAAGAATCTAAAGTTTATATAAAAACCAATAAAAATTCATTTGAACTAAATTCATTCAATCATCAGGATTTTCCCGCACTGCCAAAAATTGAAAATAGTGATGTCATTAAAGTTAATCGTCATCAATTAAAAGAGCTTATTGAAAACACAAGTTTTTCAATGGGTAATCAAGATATTCGAGCTTATTTAAACGGTTTATATTTCGAAGTTAATCAGGATAATATTACGGTTGTTGCCACCGATGGTCATCGACTCTCTATTGGTGAAATAAAACAAACCAATCAATCAACTGATAAGAAAACCGTTATTCTGCCAAGAAAAGCCGTTTTAGAATTAACCAAAATTTTAAACAAAAACGAACACAATGAAGTTGAAGTACATTTATCCGATAATTATTTTTATTTAGTAAGTGATAACACAACCATTATCAGTCGATTAATTGACGGTAATTTTCCTAATTATGCGCAAGTACTACCAACTGACTTTGAAAACACTATTGTTATTGACCGTTTAGAATTTTTAAACTCACTCCAACAGGCTTCAATTTTTGTAGAAGAGCGTACCAAGGGTGTTAAATTAATGTTTAAAAATTCACAACTTAATATTTTTTCACATTCTGAACGTGGTCAAGCCAAAACCCAAATCAGTACCAAGAATTTTGACAAAGAAATTGAAATTGCTTTTAACATCCATTACTTAATTTCAATTTTAGAAAAATTAAACACTGATGAAATCAACATGGTTGTTCCGGGTGGTGAAAACCAGTCTTGCATGTTAAGTAGCCCAAATGATGAAACTTTCCAATATGTTGTTATGCCGATGCGTATCTAGTTTTATTTATGGCAGTTATACATAAACTGGCAATCACTCAGTTTCGTAATCTTAACAATCAATACGTTGAACTTAACAAGCAACTTAATGTGTTTGTTGCCAGTAATGCACAAGGAAAAACCAGTCTTGTTGAAGCGGTTTATTATTTAGGACATAATCGTTCTTTTAAAACAAAAGCGCTAAAAGAGTTAATTCAATTGAATCATCAGCAATTTCAACTAGCAGCCCAAGTTGATGATTATCGTTTGAAATTGGAAAAATCCAAACAAAAAACAACAATTAGTCTTAATCAAAATCGTTTAAAAAATAGTAGTGAGCTTTCTAAATTATTACCCATTCAAATTATCACCCCTGACAAAGGATTTGTTGTTAATGGTACGCCCAAAAACAAGCGCTCTTACTTGGACTGGGGTGTGTTCCACCTAAAACCTGATTGCTTAAATGATTTTAAAAAATATCACAAAACCTTAAAAAATATTAATTTTTTATTATCGCAACAAAAAGAACAGGAGTTAGATTATTGGTTTTTAGAAATCGCACACCTGTCTACCAAAATCAATCAAGCACGACAAGATTATATTAAACAATTAAAACAAACTAATTCAGCTGAATTAATGAAGAATTTATCACAATCCTTTGATTTAATTGACACTTTTGATTACCAATTTAAATCTGGTTGGCCTAAAGAAGTTAATGCATTTAACACTGATAGTATTTATCAATATTTACTCAAAAGCAAAGCGTTTTTAATAAAGGCTAAATATTTAAATTATGGGCCGCATAAAGCCAGTCTTGATTTTTCATTAAATAATCAGCAAGAGTGTTTTTTATCTCGTGGTGAGCAAAAAACTTTGTCTATTGTGTTTTGGCTAACACAAGTGTCTTTGTTGGTTAATAATAATACTTATCCTATTGTGCTGATTGATGATATTTCATCAGAATTAGACCCATTAAAAATCCAAACAATTTTGAATTATTTACAACAATTAAAGGTTCAAATTTTAATGACTGATATTGGTATAAATACCTTAACAATTGATCCTGAAAATACCTCAATTTTTAAGATTGATAAGGGTGTTATTACTCTAAGCTAATATTTGTTGTTTAATTGACACAAATAGCGCTATATCCCTTTTGTATCAATAAATATAAAAATATTAGACTGGTTGAAAAAAAGTCGTATGTTGGCGTGTATTTGTCTTGCTCGTGGTATAATAATTTTATTTTTTTCAAGCACTTATGTCTGAAGAACAATCACAAGAATATCAAGCCTCAAATATTAAAGTTTTGAAAGGCTTGGATGCGGTTAGAAAACGTCCTGGAATGTACATTGGTGATACGGATGATGGTACCGGTTTACATCACATGGTTTTTGAGGTGGTTGATAACGCAATTGACGAGGCATTAGCAGGTCATTGTTCTAAAATTAATATTGTTATTCATGAAGATCAGTCTGTCTCTGTAACAGATGATGGTCGTGGTATTCCAGTTGATATCCATCCCGAAGAAGGTGTGTCAGCTGCTGAAGTTATTATGACAGTACTACACGCAGGTGGTAAGTTTGATGATAACTCATATAAAGTTTCTGGTGGTTTGCATGGTGTAGGTGTTTCAGTTGTTAATGCATTATCTGAAACAGTTCAATTAACGGTTCACCGAGCAGGCGAAATTCATCAACAAAGTTATACTTTGGGTGTACCTGATGCACCAATGAAAGTAATTGGTAAAACCGATACAACTGGTTCAACTATTCACTTTAAACCGAGTCCAGAAGTATTTGCGATTACTGAATTTAAGTATGACACACTGGCTAACCGTGTTCGTGAGTTATCATTTTTAAACTCAGGTGTGCATATTGAAATTGAAGAAATTTCAACAGGACGTAAAGATATATTTGAATACGAAGGCGGTATTACCGCCTTTGTTGAGCATCTTAATAAAGCTAAAAATCCTATTCACAACGATATTATCTCTATTTCTGCAGAACGTGATGATATTGCGGTTGATGTTGCGCTGCAATGGTCTGATGCTTATCAAGAAAGTATTTATTGTTTTACTAACAATATTCCTCAGCGAGATGGTGGTGCGCATTTAGCAGGTTTTAGAGGTGCACTAACTCGTACTTTGAATAGTTATATTGATAATTCTGGCATGGCTAAGAAAGAAAAAGCTGCTATTACTGGTGAAGATACGCGAGAAGGGTTAACTGCTATTGTTTCTGTTAAAGTGCCAGATCCAAAGTTCTCTTCACAAACTAAAGATAAATTGGTGTCATCAGAAGTAAGAGCGCCTGTTGAATCAGCGCTGAATGAAAAATTAGGTGAATATCTGTTAGAAAATCCTAACGAGGCTAAAATTATTGTTGGCAAGATTTTAGAGGCTTCTAGAGCACGTAATGCAGCTCGAAAAGCTCGAGAAATGACGCGCCGAAAAGGTGTGCTTGATATTGCAGGTTTACCAGGTAAGTTAAGTGATTGTCAAACTAAAGATCCAGCTGAAAGTGAAATTTTCTTAGTGGAGGGTGATTCAGCAGGTGGCTCGGCTAAACAAGGCCGTGATCGACGCACCCAAGCAATTTTGCCACTTAAAGGTAAAATTTTAAATGTTGAAAAAGCACGATTTGAAAAAATGCTGGGTTCTGCTGAAGTTGGTACTTTGATTACCGCATTGGGTTGTGGTATTGGTAAAGAAGAATACGATATTGAAAAATTAAGATACCACAAAATTGTGATTATGACGGATGCTGATGTTGATGGCGCCCATATTCGTACTTTGTTGTTAACTTTCTTTTATCGTTATTTGCCAGAGCTGGTTGAAAAAGGTTATTTGTACATTGCTCAGCCACCGCTATACAAGATTAAAAAAGGCAAGCAAGAGCGTTATTTAAAAGACGATCAAGAGTTAAATAATTATCTATTGCAAGAAGCAGTTAATGACGCTAATTTATTCTTTGATACCGATGTGCCACCAATTTCTGGTGTGGCATTAGAGTCTGCTGTTAAAGATTATTATGCTATTGATGCTATTGTTGCTAAACTATCTAAACACTATCATCCAGATTTATTAAGAGCGATTGCCAGCAGTTCAGCGGTAGAAAATTTATCTGATACTAAAGCAATGCAAGTATGGTGTAGCGAGGTGGAAACACAATTAAATCAAGACATATCACCAGCGCAAAAACACACGGTAGTTTATAGTGACAACGCAGTTAATCACACATTGTGTATTTATGGAGTTGATACTGATCAAGTAACATTGAACCAAGCATTTTTTGACTCGCCAGATTACCAAACCATCAAAGCATTCTCAAACAAGATTGAAAGCGCAATTGGCGAACACTCATATATTGAAAAGAAATCCAAACAAATCCAAGTAAATGGTTTTAGTCAAGTGGTTAGTTTTTTAATTAATGATGCTAAAAAGGGCCAAAGTTTCCAACGCTACAAAGGTTTGGGTGAAATGAATCCAGAACAGCTATGGGAAACCACAATGGACCCGGAGCAAAGAACCCTACTCAAAGTTAAAATTGAAGATGCGATTGCAGCAGATGAAGTATTCTCAACCCTAATGGGTGATGAGGTTGAACCTCGTCGAAACTTTATTGAAGACAATGCATTGTCAGTTGATAACTTAGATTTTTAAATATTAATTATAGATAAACAAGGAGATATATTATGTCTAAACAACACCCAGTCGTTGCTGTAACAGGCTCATCAGGCGCAGGCACAACATTTGTAAAAAAAGCTTTTGAGCGTATTTTTGATGCAAAAAATTTAAACGTTAGTATTGTTGAAGGTGATAGTTTTCATAAATTTGAACGTGCAGATATGAAAATTGAGGTTGAGAAATCTCGCGCTGCAGGTAAAGTATTAACACACTTTGCAGAAAATGCTAATCATTTCGATAAGCTTGAAGCATTGTTTACTCAATATGGTCAAGACGGTACTGGCCAAAAACGTTACTATATTCATTCAGACGAAGAAGCGGTAGAACACAATGCGCGCCTAGGTACAGATTTAGAGCCAGGTCAATTTACACCTTGGGAAGATATTGAATCAGGCTCTGATTTGATGTTTTATGAAGGTTTGCACGGTGGTGTAAAAACACCAAATTCTGATGTTGCTTCTCAAGTAGATTTATTGGTTGGTGTTGTGCCTGCTGTTAACATTGAGTGGATTCAAAAAATTCACCGTGACACGTCTGAGCGTCCTTATACGCCAGAGCAGGTTGCTGAGATTATTCTTGATCGTATGCCGGATTATGTTGAGTTTATCACCCCACAGTTTGACAATACGCACATTAATTTTCACAGAATTCCATTAGTTGATACCTCTAACCCATTTAGCGGTCAAGCGGTTCCATCACCAGAAGATTCATTGGTGGTGACTAGTGTGCGTATTGATGGTGTCGATCTTCAAGCGGTTGCTGATAAGCTACCTGCAGATGCTATGGCGTTTTTACAAAATGACACAACATTAGTTTACAAGGGTAGCTACATGGTAGATGTGATGGATCACATGTTAACGCCTATTATTGATAAGTTAATGGCTGACAAATAGTTTTTAGAATTTTTTAGTTAAAAAAACCTTGGTGATTGTTATAGTCACCAAGGTTTTTTATTTTTGGAAGAGGATAATGAATAACAACATCCCGGAAAAACCGAGTTTTTATCAATTTTTTATTTATTGGTTAAAGCTCGGTTTTATTAGTTTTGGTGGCCCTGCGGGTCAAATCTCTATGATGCATCAAGAGTTGGTTGAAAAGCGTCACTGGATTTCTGAACATCGTTTTTTACATGCATTAAATTACACCATGGTATTGCCAGGCCCAGAGGCTCAACAATTAGCCACTTATATTGGCTGGCTGATGTTTGGTGTTCGAGGTGGTATTGTTGCTGGCGTGTTGTTTGTACTACCCTCATTATTTATTTTAAGTGCTTTAACTTGGATTTATTTGAGCTATGGATCGGTTAATGAGGTTGCTGGGATATTGTATGGTATTAAGCCTGCGGTAACAGCCATTGTTTTGTTTGCAGCATATCGTATTGGTTCAAAAGCACTACCAAATTTAACACTTAAAATTTTGGCAGTATTGGCATTTGTGGCAATATTTCAGTTTGAAATAGCCTTTCCATATATTGTATTAATGGCTGCTTTAATTGGCCTTATTGGTGCAAAAATATCAGCCAAAACATTTACAACGAATGCCCATCATGGTGAGGGTGAGTCTAGTTATGGCCCTGCGCTAATTGATGATGATACACCCATACCAGAGCATGCTAAATTTAACTGGTCACGATTAATCTCATTTGCAGTTGTTGGTGTATTACTAGGTTTGGTAGTAATGAGCTTGTTAGAGAATACTGTGTTACGAGACATGGGTGAGTTTTTCACTAAAGCTGCCTTGGTTACCTTTGGTGGCGCCTATGCAGTTTTACCTTATATTTATCAAGGTGGTGTTGATCAATATCAATGGCTAACTGCTACACAAATGATGGACGGTTTAGCTTTGGGTGAAACCACGCCTGGACCTTTAATTATGGTGGTAGCATTTGTTGGCTTTGTTGGTGCGACGGTTAAAGAGGTGTTTGGAGCAGATGCTATGTTAATGTCGGGATTTGTGGGCGCTTCAGTGGCGACCTTTTTTACTTTTTTACCCTCGTTTTTGTTTATCTTTTTGGGTGGTCCAGGTGTTGAGGCAACTCGAGGTGATTTAAAGTTTAGTGCACCCTTGTCCGCGGTAACAGCAGCTGTGGTTGGTGTTATTGTTAATTTAGCTGTCTTTTTTGCCTTGGCTACCTGGGTTCAGGATAATCAACTTGATTGGGTTTCAATCGCTATTACCGTGGCCGCTTTTATTGCCCTATTTCGCTATAAGATAGGAATTATGACAGTGATAGCAATAAGTGCAGGTGTTGGCCTGGGTTTGTCTATTTTTTAAGCAAATAGCTGGTTATTTAACAACAATATTAATCAGTTTGTTTGGCACAACAATTACCTTGGTAATATTTTTACCGTCAGTAAATTTAACAACATTTTCATCAGCTAATGCGTAGCGTTCAATTTCGGCTTTATCTAGGCCGGCATTTAATGTTAGTTTCGCACGCAATTTACCATTAACCTGAACAATGATTTGAACCTCATCTTGCTCCAAAGCTTGTTTGTCAACCTCAGGCCACGGTTCGTTAATAATGGCGATTGTGTGGCCCAGTTGTTGCCATAGATAATGGCAAAGGTGAGGGGTAATCGGGCTAAGTGCACGTAAAATAATTCCTAGCGATTCAAGTCTAACAGCTATTGATTGCTCATCAGTTTGTTTGAATTTGCTTAGTGTATTGGTCAACTCCATCAAAGCAGCAATCGCTGTATTAAACGAATGTCTACGCTTGATGTCATCAGTTATTTTGGCGAGCGTTTGATGGGTTTTTTGACGAATTTGTTGTTGCTCTTTGGTTAGTTTGTCAATAGTTAACTTGGTTTCAGCAGATTGTTTTGCATCTGCCAAACAAGACTCTGCTAAGCGGTAAACTTTATTGACAAATCTGTGCGAACCTTCAAGACCAGAATCGCTCCATTCAAGATCTTGAGTGGGTGGCGCGGCAAATAAAATGAATAAGCGTACAGTATCAGCACCATACTTTTTAATCATTTCTGCAGGATCAACCGTGTTGCCTTTTGATTTACTCATCTTGGCGCCATCTTTCAGCACCATGCCCTGGGTTAAAAGATTTTTAAACGGTTCATCATGGTTAATTAGACCTTCATCACGCAACAGTTTGTTAAAAAATCTAGCATACAATAAATGAAGGATGGCATGTTCAATGCCACCAATGTATTGATCAACTTCAAGCCAATAATCAGCACGCTCATCCAGCATTGCTGTGTTGTTATCTGCACAAGCGTAACGCGCAAAATACCAAGAAGACTCAAAAAAAGTATCAAATGTGTCGGTTTCACGCTGTGCATTTTTGCCACAAGCTGGACAAGTGGTTTCGTAAAATTCTGGCATTTTTTTGATCGGAGATCCGACGCCATCAAAAGCCACCTCTTCAGGTAGAGTAACTGGTAAATCTTGCTCAGGCACTGCAACAGAGCCGCAACTCTCACAATTAATAATAGGAATTGGACAGCCCCAATAGCGTTGACGGGAAACGCCCCAATCACGCAGACGATAATTGGTTTGTTTCTCGCCTAAATTAGCCGATTGTAGCTTGTTGGCAATTGCTTCAAATGCTTGTTCAAACTCTAATCCGTCAAATTCGTCAGAGTTGATTAACACGCCTTTATCAGTGAATGCACTTTGGGTAATATCGTGTTCTGCTTGTATTGGTTTAATCACTTCAAGCATGGGGATGTTGTACTTTTGGGCAAATTCAAAATCACGTTGATCGTGCGCCGGTACACTCATAACCGCCCCGGTGCCATATCCCATCAAGACAAAGTTAGCAATCCAGATTTGTACTTCTTTGCCGGTAATTGGGTGAAGGCAAGTTAGGCCTGAGTTAACCCCTTTCTTCTCCATAGTTTCCATGGCAGCTTCAGAAGTCTCCATGGTTTTACACTCGTCAATAAAGGCTTGGACATCAGCATTGTTTTTGCCCGCTTCTATTGCCAAAGGGTGTTCGCTTGCAATGGCAAGATAGGTGACACCCATTAGCGTGTCAGGACGAGTGGTGTAGACTGTTAGTGGCGAGGAATTTTCTCGATTAAAACTAATTTCAAGGCCCACCGATTTTCCAATCCAGTTGCGTTGCATGGTTTTAACCGCGTCAGGCCAGCCTTCTAATGTGTCCAATGATTCTAGTAATTCATCAGCATAATCGGTAATGCGCATAAACCATTGAGAAATTTCTTTTTTTTCAATCAGGGCGTCAGAACGCCAGCCACGACCATCAATAACTTGCTCATTGGCTAGCACTGTTTGATCAACAGGATCCCAGTTAACCACTGCATTTTTCTTGTAAACCAAGCCTTTTTCAAATAGCTTAATAAACAACCACTGTTCCCATTTGTAGTATTTTGGATGACAAGTGGCAATTTCTCGAGACCAATCATAACCAAATCCTAGTTGGGATAATTGCTCACGCATGTAATCAATGTTTTCGTAAGTCCAGTTGGCAGGTGGTACTTTATTCTTTAATGCGGCATTTTCAGCCGGTAGCCCAAATGCGTCCCAGCCAATGGGCTGCAGTACATTTTTGCCTTGCATTTTTTGAAATCTAGAAATAACATCACCAATTGAATAGTTACGCACATGGCCCATATGCAGGCGACCTGATGGATAAGGAAACATACTTAAGCAGTAGTATTTTTCTTTTGAGGTGTCTTCAACTACCTCAAAAGATTTATGTCGTTTCCAATACTGTTGGGCTTCTAGCTCAATCGCTTGAGCGTTATATTCTAAATTCATTGTGGTGTATTATTTGCTGCCAATATCACAAGGTGAAATGGCAGAATTGAGTTGTAGTGTGCCAACTAAGTCGTTAACACTGTCTAGATTGTGGTCGATTAAATATTGACTAATACCATCATTAATTTTATGACAAACCAATGGATCGTAAAATAAGGCGGTACCAACGCCAACTGTTGCTGCACCAGCAATAATAAATTCAATGGCATCATTGGCAGTCATAATGCCACCTTGACCAATAATTGGTACATTGTGATGTTTGCTCACCTGATAGACTTGATGTACTTTAAGTAAAGCCACCGGCTTAATGGCTGGTCCGGATAAACCACCTTGATTATTACCAATAACAGGTTGTCTTGTTTCGGTATCAATTGACATGCCCATTAAGGTATTAATTACTGCTAAGCCATCAGTGCCAGCATCGATACAGCGTTGAGCACTTAAGGCGATATCGGTTTGATTGGGTGATAATTTAGTAATGATGGGTTTGTTGGTGTTTTGGCGGCAAATGTCAACCACTCGGTATGACATATCAGGGTCATTGCCAAAGGCCACGCCACCTTCTTTAACATTGGGGCATGAAATGTTGATTTCAATACCATCAATATCAGAATCATCAAAGCGCTTGGCAATCTCGCCATATTCCTCCACAGAGGAGCCTGAAATATTAATAATAAAACGAGTTTCAGATTTATCAAGGTTAGGCATAATGTCGTTGATCACCACATCAGCGCCCGGATTTTGTAGTCCAATGGCATTAATCATGCCTTGTGGTGTTTCGGTAACTCGGCTAGGAATGTTGCCAAGGCGTGGCTCTAGCGTAGTGCCTTTGAGACATATGGCGCCGACATCTTTATTAGAAAAGCCATCGATTCGGGTGTATTCTTCGCCAAAGCCAACACAGCCAGAAAGTAGAATGATTGGCGAGTCCAGCTCAAGGTCGCAAAATTGAGTTTTTAAGTTATTATGCATACGCCGTATTATACATTTTTGCTGTTAAAATTAGTAATTATGAAAGGCTTGTTTATTAGTGGTAGCGGTACAGATGTGGGTAAAACATTTATTGCTACTAAGTTGGTTCGTTTGCTTAGCAAAACTAGGCAAGTTGCAGTTAGAAAACCGGTTGAAAGTGATTGTCAGCAGGTTAATGCACAATTAGTAACCAAAGACGCTGCCGCCTTGCTTGAATCGAGTAATGTCGACGAGGATATTAATACTGTTTGCGCTTATCAGTTTAGTCAATGTTGTAGTGCAGAGCAAGCTAGTATCGCTTCAGGTGTTGATCTAGGTTTGAGTCAGCTGGTTGATGCCTGTGCTGGTGATCATTATGTAGTGGTCGAAGGGGCTGGAGGGCTACTCTCCCCTATGGCATTAAACACGCTTAATATCGATTTAGCTGTTGCCTTGGGTTTGCCTGTAGTTATTGTGGTTAAAGACGAATTAGGTGCAGTTAACCAAGCTTTACTAACTCTAAAGGTGGCGATACAACACCAATTAACAGTTGCTGGCGTTGTGTTAAATCAATTTGAGCCTAACACACTAAATAATGCTGAAGTTATCGAGCATTATGGCGGTTGCAAGGTGGTTGTTTACAATGGGCAGAATCCTAGTGACTTTGAGCTAAGTTTGCAAAAACTACTAGTCTAACAAGGTTAGTTTGGGCTTTTTGTCTTCTGGGTCTGTTGGTTTTTGTACTTCGAAAAACATGCCTTCGCCATTTTCGCCTGTATAAATACTTAAAACTGCCGAAGTTGGTATATAGATATCAATTGATTGCCCAGAAAATCTAGCTTTAAAGCTGATATAGTCGTTATCCAGCACCAGTGATTGTGTCGCTGTACTGGCAATGTTTAATACAATGCGGTTGTCTTGAATGAACTGCTCTGGAACAACCACATCGCTGTGGCTGCAATCAACTAAGATGTGAGCGGTGAAATCAGAGTCTTCCATCCATTGATGATAGGCCCTGATCAAATAAGGCGCAACCGCTACCATGGGTGTTAGTTGTATTCTTTTTCGCAGTCAGTTAAAGATTCTTTAAATGAATCTCTTGCGAATAAACGCTTAGCATAGTCAGTAACCACTTTGCCAGGCGCACCTAAATCAACGTCTAGTTTTTTTAGTCGCCATAGTAATGCTGCTAGACAAGCGTCTACAATCGTCATTTCTTCACTCTTAAAGAATGGCTTGTAGGCAAATAAAGGTACCAATTCAATTAGATTGCTTTTAAGAATTTTACGTGCTTCATCAGCTTCTTTTTTACTACCTGTTTCAATGGTTTTGGTTAATTCAAACCAGCAGCCTGCAGAGCGAGTAAATCTGAAAATCATCAAACGTTTTTCAGATTTTTCAATAGGATCAACGGGCAATAATGGTGGAAATGGAAAGCGCTCATCAAGATATTCCATGATCACTGCTAGGTCATAAAGCACAATGCCACGATCAAACAAGGTAGGTAGTGTTTGACAAGGATTAAGCTCTAGAATATCTTCTGGCATCTCATCAATCTTGATGTTAAACACCTCTCTTTCGATGTTTTTTTCAGCCATAATAAAGCGCACAACATGTGACTCAATCTCTTGTGGAGACGAATAAAGTGTTGTTGAAGATGGATTAGGTTTTGTTAACATGTTTGCTACCCCTTAAAAATGAAAAAAACAGCAGGCCCATTTTAAGACTGCTGTTAGGTGTTTATTTGGCGTTATTGTTTTAGTTAGTCTTTTGCACGCCATTTGCCGTACTTGACATCTTTCCAATACTCTTTTTTAAGTAAATAAGCAAGAATAAATAAGATGAACAAAAAGCCTAATACTTTGACACCAATCTCGTATCTGACTAGCTTAGCAGGTTCTGACACATAATCCAAGAAATTTGTAATATCTCTAACATCTTGATTAAAGGCTCTTTCAGATTTCTCCTGTTTTAGCTGCCAAAGAGCATCAGGCATTGAGGCGTTTTCTAGCACGTGGTTGTTAACACCATATGGGCGCGAATCATCCGCATAGAAACCTTTTAGGTAAGTGTAAACCCAGTCTGTACCTCTAGCTCTAGCTGTGAGTGATAGATCTGGCGGTGTTGTACCAAACCATTCTTTGGCGCCATCATCTGGCATTGAAGAGAAAATAGTGCTACCTGTTTTCTCAGCGTTAAACATTAGGTTGTTAGCCATATCAGCTTCACTGATGTTCAAATCTTTTGCAATACGGTTGTAACGCATTAACTCAATAGAGTGACAACCAGAGCAATAGTTCATAAAAGATTGTGCACCACGTTGTAATGAGGCTTCATCAGTAATATCTGTATTGGCAGGGTCTAAATGAACACCAGCACCGCCAGCGGTTGCATTAAAAGAGATAACCATTGCTGCAACTGCAGCCAGTGTTGTGTTGAATAATGTTTTCATATTAATGCTCCGTTGTTCTCTCAGGCACTGGCTTGGTCTCTCCAATTGAAGTAAACCAAGGCATCAGGATAAAGAATGCAAAGTAAAGGGCTGTAAAGATTTGAGCCATTAAGCTGTATAGCGGTGTTACAGCTTGCATACCCAACCAACCTAATACGATAAATGAAATCACAAAGATGGTTAGTGCCACCTTGTATGGCCATGAACGGTATCTGATTGACTTAACTTTAGAGCGATCTAACCACGGTAGCGCAATAAGAATCAATAAGGCTGCAAACATTGCTAATACACCTGGTAGCTGCGAACCAAACATTGGTGGAATAGCTCTTAACACTGAATAGAACGGTGTTAGGTACCAAAGTGGAGCAATGTGGTCTGGTGTCTTAAGTGGGTTTGCTTCAACAAAGTTTGGAGCCTCCAAGAAGTAACCGCCTAGGGCTGGTGCAAAAAATACAATTGAAGTAAAGATCATCAAGAATACCACCACACCCACAATGTCCTTAACACTATAGTATGGGTGGAACGGAATGCCATCTTTCGGAATGCCATTAGCATCTTTGTTCTTTTTGATTTCAATGCCATCAGGGTTGTTAGAGCCTACTGTGTGTAGTGCAACAATGTGCAAGAACACCAATACCACCAAAATAAGTGGCAAGGCTATAACGTGTAGAGAGAAGAAACGATTAAGCGCAGGATCGCCTACCGCGTAGTCACCCAAGATAAACTCTAACAAGATATCACCAATAATTGGGAATGAGCCAAATAAGTTGATAATTACTTTTGCACCCCAGTATGACATTTGACCCCATGGCAGCACATAACCCATAAAGGCTTCAGCCATTAGTGCAATATAAAGTACCATGCCTAAAATCCAAATTAATTCTCTAGGCGCTTTGTATGAGCCATATAGTAGGCCACGATACATATGTAGATAAATCACCACAAAGAAAGCTGAGGCGCCCGTTGAGTGAATATAGCGAATGAGCCAGCCCCAGTCTACATCACGCATGATGTATTCAACTGATGCAAATGCAAGTGCTGCATCTGGCTTAAAGTGCATGGTTAAGAAGATGCCGGTTAAAATTTGAATAACCAGTACTAAAATGGCCAAAGAGCCAAAGAAATACCAAAAGTTAAAATTTCTAGGGGTGTAATATTCGGCTAAATGTTCATTCCAAACTTTAGTCAGTGGAAATCGTTGATCGATCCAATTTTTATTATTATCCACGTTGTGCTCCTATGATGCTTTTGGGTCAATGCCAATTCTAATTAATGAATCGGTCACAAAATGATATGGCGGAATAACCAGGTTGGTTGGTGCCGGAACGCCAGCATATACTCTACCCGCTAAGTCGAATTTAGAACCGTGACACGGGCAGTAGAAGCCACCTTTCCAAGCATCACCACCTAAATCGGCCGCACCAACTTCAGGGCGGTAAGTTGGTGAACAGCCTAAGTGTGTACAAATGCCAACCATAACCGCAATTTCAGGGTTGATTGAACGATGTGGATTCTTAGCATAGGCCGGCTGCTGGTTTTCTGTGTTATTTGGGTCAACCAATTCAGCGTCAAGTGTTGGTAAGTTTGCTAACACGGTTTTATCGCGTTTAAAAACCCAAATTGGTTTCTTGCGCCATAAGACGCGAACAAGTTGACCTTCTTCTAATTTTGTTACATCTACATCAACGGGTGCACCAGCAGCTTTTGCACGTGCTGAAGGCATCCATGATGATAAAAATGGTACCAATACAAAACCAACGCCAACCGCACCAACAACACTGGTAGCACCTGTCAAAAAGCGTCTTTTCTTTAAGTCTATTTCTTGTTCTGACATAAGATTACAGTCCTTTATTTGAGTGTGTATAGATTAAATCTATAATGAAAAACCCAATAATTATACTGTAATATTAGCGATATATGATAAACAATTCGACCGTTGTTACGTTATTAATTGGCAGCAACCTTGATTTCAATGTGGTTTATTTTAATCGAGGGTGAGGCTGTGCGTAATAACGCCATAATTTCAGGAATTTGTTGTTTGGCCCTAAAGGCGATGGCGGGATTGTCGGTAATTAGAGTTGCCACCCCCTGCTGAATAAGGCAGAGCTCTAGCGTCTTGAGCGTGTCAGGCAAAATAGGCCGTAGTTTGGTGTTAATTTTATTATAGCGCTTCGCTTGTGAGAATAATTTACCCAACGAGCCTTGAGCAGAAAAATTTGAAATATCAATCATGGGTTTATGCTGACACATTTTGATGCAAAGCCTTGTTTATCTATGAGAAAATAGGTTTTTTATCAAAAACCATTCTTTATATTCTATATGAGTATTATAAATAAAGTTTTATCCAAAATTGTTGGCTCTAGAAATGAGCGCCTGATTAAAAAGTTAAGAAAAACAGTGGGTGAAATTAGCGCCCTAGAGGCAGCCATGCAAGCGTTGAGCGATGATGAGTTACGCGCCAAGACACAAGAGTTTAAAGATCGTTATCAGGCTGAACAATCACTTGATTTGTTGCTGGTTGAAGCTTTTGCGGTTATGAGAGAGGCTAGTGTCAGAGTATTGGGGTTAAGACATCATGATGTTCAACTAATTGGTGGCATGGTGTTAAACGATGGTAATATTTCAGAAATGGGTACTGGTGAAGGCAAAACCTTAGTGGCCACATTACCTGCCTATCTCAATGCATTGACTGGCAACGGTGTGCATGTCGTTACGGTGAATGACTATTTGGCTGAACGTGACGCCCAATGGATGGGTAAGGTGTTTGAATTCTTGGGCTTAACAGTGGGCATTATTGCTGCCAATAAGCCGCCTGAGGATAAACAAGCGGCTTACGGGTGTGATGTTGTTTATGCCACTAATAACGAATTAGGCTTTGATTATTTGCGTGACAACATGGCTTTTACCAGCGAGCAAAAAGTTCAAAGAGCTTTAAATTTTGCCATTGTTGATGAGGTTGATTCTATCTTGATTGACGAGGCTAGAACGCCACTGATTATTTCAGGCCCTGCAGCGGATTATTCCGAAGTGTATAAAGCTATTAATCATATGATTCCAAATTTCACCAAACAAACAGAAAGTGGCGAAGGTAAGGAAGTAGTGGTAGAAATTGCTGGTGACTATACAGTGGACGAAAAACATAAGCAGGTATTTTTAACGGACGATGGTCACGCCAAAGCTGAAGACTTGCTTATCAATGCAGGCGCCCTTCCTGAAGGTGCAAGTTTGTATGATGCCAGCAACATCCTGTTAATGCAGCACATTAATTCGGCTTTACGCGCACACATTTTGTTTCATGTGAATGATCAATACATTGTCGATGGCGATGAAATTGTGATTGTTGATGAATTTACCGGTAGAACCATGCCGGGACGTCGTTGGAGTGAGGGGTTGCATCAGGCCATTGAGGCCAAAGAAGGGGTGAGTATTAAAAAGGAAAACCAAACACTGGCTTCGATCACTTTTCAAAATTATTTCCGACTTTATAACAAACTCTCAGGCATGACCGGTACGGCAGATACGGAAGCTGTGGAGTTTCAAGATATTTACGGCTTAGAAACCGTGGTCATCCCGCCAAATAAAATCTCCGAACGAGACGACAAAGCTGATCAAATCTACCTGACACTTGAGGAAAAACTAGAAGCCATTGCCAATGACGTTGAGCAATGCCAGCAAACTGGCCAACCAGTGTTGGTTGGTACTAGTAGTATTGAAAACTCTGAAGCCATTTCCACCCTACTAACTAAGAAAAAAATCAAGCACGAAGTGTTGAATGCTAAACAACATGAAAGAGAGGCAACCATTATTGCCAATGCAGGCGCGATTGGCTCGGTCACCATTGCAACCAATATGGCAGGTCGTGGTACAGACATTGTTCTTGGCGGCAAACTTGTAGAAAACGCAACCGACAAGCAAAAGCAAGATTGGACAATTGGACATGACAAGGTTATTTCAGCAGGCGGATTGCATATTGTTGGTACTGAGCGCAATGAGTCTCGTCGTGTTGACAATCAGTTGCGTGGTCGTTCAGGTCGTCAAGGTGATGTTGGTTCAACGCGTTTTTATTTATCGCTTGAAGATAATTTAATGCGTATTTTTGCCAGTGAAAAGATGGCCAATATGATGAAAAAATTGGGCATGGAAAAAGGTGAGGCGATTGAGCATAAGATGGTTAATCGCGCCATTGAAAATGCACAGCGCAAAGTCGAAGGCATGAATTATGATGCCCGTAAAAATTTATTAGAATATGATGACGTTGCCAATGATCAGCGCAAGGTAATTTACACATTGCGCGATGAGCTAATGGGTACCAACGATGTTCAGGATCGTTTTATAACAATTAGAAAGCAAGTGATTGGTGAGTTGTTTGCTAGTTATATTAGCGCAGATCAGGCAGAAGAAGATTGGGATGTTGAAGGTTTGCACAATGCATTAAAGGCTGATTATAAGGCTGATTTCCCACTGCAACAATGGCTTGATGAAGGGGTTGATGTTGACGAATTAGAAAGCAGGATTATTGAAGGCTTGGCTGCGATTTGTGATTATAAAGAGGGTCTAACAGGCGCTGAATCGATGCGCGGTTTTGAAAAAGCGGTTATGCTGCAAACGTTAGATCATTATTGGAAAGAGCACTTGGCCGCAATGGATTATTTGCGTCAAAGTGTTAATTTACGCGGCTATGCACAAAAAAACCCAACACAAGAATATAAGCGTGAATCATTTGCCATGTTTACTGACCTACTAGATAACATTGATATTGAAATTGTAAAATCTTTATCCAGTGTGACCATTAATGAAAACACCAATGCCGATGAGGTTGAACAACAAAATAATGATGAGGTTCAAACACAACACGATGAAATCGGTACAACAGGCGTTGACGATCATGAGGTGGAGGCCGCTCAACAAGCTGACGACGCCCCTGAATATAACAAGGTAGGCCGTAACGAGCCATGCCCTTGTGGATCAGGCAAAAAATACAAAAACTGCCATGGCTAGCACCGCACCTGCTCAATATTATATTGGGCTGATGTCTGGCACCAGTCTTGATGGAGTTGACGGTGTTATTGTTGATCAACAATGTCAGCAAGTCATTGCTCAAACCTATCAGCCGTATGACGATTCGCTTAAACAATCCTTGCGCCAGTTAACCCAAAGCGGGCAAACTTCATTGGCCAATTTGGCAGATGTAGATATTAGCGTGGCAAGTGTTTTTGCCAATACCGCCTTGGCGCTACTACGTAAATCTGACATTTCTGCCAATCAAATTATTGCCATTGGTTCGCACGGACAGACTGTTTTTCACCAAGGCGGATGTTATTCAATGCAAATTGCTCACGGTGCGTTAATTGCTGAACAAACAGGCATCACTACAGTGGCTGATTTTCGCATGCAAGATATTGCTGCAGGTGGGCAAGGGGCACCACTAACGCCTATTTATCATCAGCACTTATTATCTGAACAATCGGGTGTTGTTATTAATTTGGGTGGTATTGCTAACATCACCCAAATAACCACCGACCAAGTTATTGGCTTTGATACTGGGCCAGCAAACACCTTGCTAGATAATTGGACGCAGCGTATTAAATTACAAGATTATGATCGCGATGGGCTGTGGTCACGCAGCGGGTTGGTTGATCAAAATCTACTTAATCAATTATTGGCTGACGATTATTTCCAACAGCAGGCGCCAAAGAGTACGGGTCCAGAGCACTTTAATATAGACTGGCTATCTGAGTACTTAACCGGTAATGAAGCGCCAGAGGATGTGCAAAGAACTTTGGTTGAGCTAACAGCGGTCAGTATTTCTGCGCATATTCCAACAGGTGTTAATGTGTATTTATGTGGTGGCGGTGTACATAATGCCTTTTTGGTTGAACGGCTGGCCTATTTAAGTCCAAACAGCCAGATTGAAACAACTGACGAATTGGGTATCCATGCAGATTATGTTGAAGCTGCCGCCTTTGCTTATTTTGCCAAATGCACTTTAAACAAGCAGCCTTCAAACCTAACGGCGGTAACGGGTGCCAAACAGCCAAGAATATTAGGAGCAATTTATGAAATTTGAAATTTTACAGCCGGATGATTGGCATTTGCATGTGCGTTCAGGCGAGGCGCTGAAGTCGGTAATTGGCATGAGCGCTAAACAAATGGGTAGAGCTATTATCATGCCTAACTTAAACCCACCAGTAACTAACGCCACGCAAGCGCAAGCTTACAGAAATGAAATTATTGCAGCGCTACCGCCAGGTGCCAATCTTGATCCTTTAATGGTGCTTTATTTAACAGACAATACTCAGGTGGGTGATATTGAGCAGGCTGTGGCGAGCGGCATTGTTAAGGCTGCCAAGCTTTATCCGGCAGGCGCAACCACTAACTCAGATAGTGGCGTTACCGATGTAAAAAATATTTACCCTGCTTTGGAAGTGATGAGTAAATTAGGCATGTTGCTATTGATCCATGGTGAAGTTACACATCATGATGTTGATATTTTTGATCGAGAGTCGGTTTTTATTGATCAGGTTCTTGCTCAAATTGTGACGGATTTTCCAGGCTTAAAAATTGTATTTGAGCACATCACCACTAAAGAGGCGGTTGATTTTGTCTTGTCATCTAGTGATAATGTAGCAGCAACTATTACGCCACACCATTTGCTGGCAAATCGCAACGATATGCTGGTGGGTGGTATTCGCCCGCATTATTTTTGCCTGCCTATTCTGAAACGAGAAAACCCGCACCAACAAGCTTTGTTAGAGGCTGCCACCAGTGGAAATTATAAGTTTTTCTTGGGCACAGATTCGGCGCCACATGCAAAAGACGCTAAAGAGTCGGCTTGTGGTTGCGCAGGTATTTTAAGCGCCCATTGCGCGATTGAACTGTATGCCACAGCTTTTGAAGCCCAGGGGGCAATGGATAAACTCGAAGGCTTTGCCTCAAAGTTTGGCCCTGATTTTTACAATTTGCCTAGAAATACCAGTACCATCACCTTAACAAAACAAGATTGGATTGTGCCAGAAAACTATGAGTATGCAGGCGGCACTATTGTGCCATTTATGGCTGGGAAAACATTACGCTGGAAGGCTAGTTAAAAAAATCTTTAGCAGTTTTAGTGTCAAGTTCAATCTGCGCTTTAAGCGCATTAAAAGAGTCAAATTTTTGCTCATCTCGAATGCGTTTTTTGAACGTAATGCTTGTTGGTTCGCCGTAGACTGTTTGGTTAAAATTAAACAAAAAGACTTCTAACAGAATGTTCTCACCATTAACGGTGGGGCGTTTGCCAATATTGCAAACACCATTAAAGATTTCTCCAATAATGTTCACTTGCACAGCAAACACGCCCAGTACTGGACTGATTTTGTGTTTAATGGGAATGTTGATGGTGGGAAAGTTAATGGTTCGGCCTAGTTGTTTGCCGTGGGCAACTTTGCCAGCAATGCTGAATTCACGACCTAGCATTTTATTGGCTGATTTGAAATTACCTTGAGACAAGAATTTGCGGATGGTTGAGCTACTAGCACGATAATCATCGCATAGAATACTGTGGGTATTTTCAACCTCAAAACCGGCTAACAAACCCTGTTCTTTGAGTAGTGTAAAGTCGCCTGTGCGCCCAGCACCAAATCTAAAATCATCACCAATTAAGCAAAATTTCATGCCGAGCTTGTCAAGCAATACCTGTTGAATAAATTCGTTGGCACTGAGCTTGGAAAACGCTTGGTCAAACTTAATAATCAGATGAAAATCCAATCCCAATGCTGCCAATAATTGGTGTTTTTGTTTAAAGTTGCTAAGGATTGCTTGTTGGTGGCCAAAAAAACTTTGTGGGGTTGGTGAAAATGAAATGAGTATTGACGGTAACCCTAAAGATTTTGATTTTTCTACCAAGCGCTTAATCATGTGTTGATGGCCAATGTGCACACCATCAAAGTTACCAATGGTGACAACGCTACCAGGGTATTTTGTTAAATTATGTAGGCCACGAATAATGTTCATGGGCCTATTTTAATCTATTTACCTTGAGCTTGGCATGTCGCCGTTTTCAAGATAGCTAATAATTTTAGCAACAGGCTTTGGCATGCCAAGTTTTGATTGTTGTAGTGAATAAAACTCATGGTCCGTAGTGGCGCACTTAATAATAATCGGATAAATGTGCAAATGATAGTGTGTAAACGTATGTTTAAAGCTGTCTAAGTGTTTGCTAATGGCGGCGTTTGGATCAAACGCTAACAGAGTTTGTTGAATAGCTTCAGGCATATTTTCGCACTCTACGAAACTCCATAACCCACCCCAAATGCCACTACTGGGACGCTTGTATAGATGAACTTTCTGGTTGTTAACAAAAACCAACATAGCAATCGTTCGACTGGGCTTTTGTTTTTTTGGTTTTGGGTAAGGATATTGTAACTGGGTGCCGGCCTTAAAAGACAGGCATTGATCACTTATTGGGCAATGCGCACAGTTTGGTTTGGTTCGTGTGCATAGCGTTGCGCCCAAATCCATAATGGCTTGAGTGTAGTGCTCGGTGCGCGATCGTGGCGTATGTTGATCGGCTAGCTGCCATAATTTATTAAGCGTTGCGCTTTGAGAATGATGACCAGTTACTTGGTGTACTCTGGCCAATACGCGTTTGACGTTGCCGTCCAGAATCGTATGTTGCTGGTTAAAGCTCAATGATAGTATGGCACCCGCGGTAGAGCGACCAATACCGGGTAGTGAAAGTACTTGATTAAAATCTTTAGGAAAAACCCCTTGGTATTGTTTAATAATAATTTTTGCAGTTTTGTGTAAGTTTCTAGCTCTGGCGTAATAGCCTAATCCCGCCCATTGTGCTAGCACCTCGTCTTCTGAAGCGTTGGCTAAATCTGCAAGCGTTGGAAAGTGGTGGATGAAGCGATCGAAATATCCAATAACCGTGGCTACTTGAGTTTGTTGCAACATGATTTCACTAAGCCAAACATGATAGGTGTTAGCTTCGGATTTGTTGCCTTTTTGCCAAGGCAGATGTGTGCGCCCGTGTTGATCAAACCAGACGAGCAACTGGCGCGAAAGTGTTGACAATTAGTGAGTTAGATGGCTAGCCGAGTAGCACCCAGCGATGAGCAAAGTACAGAGCAAAAATTAATGCCAGGCCGAATAAATAAGTGGCAATACACTTTTTTATTGTGTCAAAATCGCAGCTTTTTTTGCAATTGGTCTGAACATTGTACAAAATAAATAGTGTCCATGCTGTTGTTAATGCTAGCAACCCATAGCCGATAACGGTTAACGTATCCATACTCTCTCCCCTTAGTTTTTCTTATTAATGATAAAGCAAAAAATGATTGATTTGGGTGGTTATTTCAAATTCAGCGGATCGTTCGGATTAATGCCATCCATAAATGGCTTGCCCACTTCCTCATGGGTAACTTGATAAACACAGCCAATCCAGTTATTGATAATAGCGCTGGTAGCATCATGCCAAGTATTGTTGAGCGTCTTGGTAATTAGCGCTTCTGGGAAGTCTTGTAGGCTAAATTCACCGGATAGTAGCCGAGCTTGATACTCGTTAAGAATAGCCTTGGATTGCTCGGTTAAATAGTGTTGCGGAAACGGCGGATAGCTGTCACGTGAGTTTGACAAATAGGCCATAACTTCACGTTTATATTCTTTTAGTAAGCTAATGGTGTCGTATTCTGGGTGTCCTTGAAAAAAAACAATTCTGAGCAAATCTTCACTCACACACAAGTGTGCGCCCACACTACTGTCAACTAAAATATGAACGCCAGCTGTTTTGAATTGATTTTTGGTGATTTCATTAAAGCGAGAATGTGGCACGTTAAACCCAGTGTTCACACCACTCATCAACGGATGAGTTCGATCAGTAATTTGGTGCTCAAATACTCCCCAGCATTTACCCCCCATGGCTCGGCGTTTCTGCCCATATTTAAATTCCATGACCGCGTGGGTGGCTAAGCATGAGCACAGGGTTGAGGTTACATGTTCGTATGACCAGTCAAGCACTTCTTTTAACTGCTCATAAAAAGGCGCTTGTTGAAGATCAGCCTGTTCCATATGAGCGCCAGTGATAATGAGCGCATCAAGCCCTTGAGCCTTAATAGTCTCGAAGGTTTGGTAGTGCTCATTAATGTGAGCGCTGGCCTTTTCACTGCGCTCAATAGAAGGCAAGGTAAATGGGTGTAGATAAAATTGTGCAATTTGGTTTGAATGGCCAATCAAGCGGAAAAATTGACGCTCAGTTGCCTCTAGAGCGGCGTCTGGCATCATGTTAAGTAGCCCAATATGCAGCTCACGAATTACCTGATGGTTGGCTCGATCTTTACTAAGTACAATTTCTCCTTCGTCTTTAAGTCGTTCAAAAGAAGGCAGGTTTGTGTGGGCAATTAAAGGCATTAGCGTATTGCTCCTGCAATTAGCTCTAATACTTCGTCCGCACGTTGGCACCGATACAGATCTTCACTGTCGATGGTATAGCCATATTGCTGCGCAATGCGCTCATATTTTGGCTTTCGATGTTCTAATAGACGTGGAAAGATCCAGCGTACAAAAGCGTCTGGATCAGCCTGAGCGACATAAGTAAATTGGTTTTCAGATAAATAAATAGCTAATTGTTGTTGTAGAAAATCAGCCTGATAATACAAAGGTTTTGGGTGTGTTTGTGCGCGCTCAATTAGTGCACTTTCGTTCGCCTTACTGGCTCTAATGTATAGAATAATTGTGTGCTCTGCCAGAGTTTGATAGACTGATTCATCATCCAATTCACATAAAGATCCGCCCGCATCATTAATGAAATTAGACACTTCTTGCTCGCTAGATCTGTTGATAAATTCTGGCACATCCAGCATGGCTTGAATTTCAGCTTGATTGAAAAGCGCCTGACGACGAATAAATTCATCAATTGGCAAGCCGCCCAGTTCTGGATTGCCAACTTTTCCCAAGAATGCTGACACTGAAGAAAGGTTGTCAAAGGTAATGTTGTTCTGAATGCTGATAGATTCGTCCTTAAGTAGGTCCTCAAGCCAAGGGTCTTGCTTGACCCGGGCCAGAATGTTGTTCAGAATGTCGCCGTTTAAGTATTGTGCGCCAATACGGTAGTCGCCTGAATAATGGAAATATTGTTCTTCTTGTGACAGAAGTTTGGCCAGGTGAGTTTTGCCAACGCCTGACATGCCTAGCAGGGTTAGACGTTTGTGTTTTGCGTTGATAAATTCATTAGCAGAGAGTTTCATGGTAGTTGATTTTAACGCTAATGGTTTATCTATAACAGCCCATCTGCTTTAAACATATCACGAATGCCGCGAATGGCCTGACGGGTGCGGTGTTCGTTTTCAATGAGACCAAAACGAACATATTGATCGCCGTAATCACCAAAGCCAACACCTGGAGAGACACCGACTTTAGCCACTTTAAGTAGTTTTTTGGTAAATTCCAGTGAGCCCATGTCTTGGTAAAATTCAGGAATTTTAGCCCAAACAAACATGGTGGCTTTGGGCGGGGTAACTGTCCAACCTATGCTGTTTAGCCCGCTACATAGAACATCACGACGGTCTTGATACATGTCAGAGATCTCTTGAACACAAGTCTGATCCCCTTCTAGCGCCTCAATGGCTGCTACTTGAATTGGGGTAAACATGCCGTAGTCTAGGTAGGACTTGATTTTTGCTAGTGCGCCCACCAATGTTGGGTTGCCCACCATAAAGCCAACACGCCAGCCTGGCATGTTGTAGCTCTTTGAGAGTGAGAAAAACTCAACAGCAATATCTTTGGCACCTTTGACTTGCATAATGCTGGGCGCCACGTAGCCATCAAAAGCAATGTCGGCATAAGCTAAATCTTGAACTACCCAAATTTCATGTTCTTTGGCGATTTTAATCACTTTTTCAAAAAACTCTAATTCCACGCATTCTGTAGTCGGGTTCGAGGGGTAGTTAAGCACCAGCATTTTCGGCTTTGGCCAAGTGTTTTTGATTGAACGCTCAAGCTCTGTTAGAAAGTCATCCTCTGGACCACAAGGAACGTGTTGAATGTCAGCGCCAGCAATAACAAATCCATAAGGGTGGATTGGATAAGCCGGATTAGGCACCAGTACGGTATCACCTGCACCTACAATTGCTTGTGCCAAGTTAGCCAAACCTTCTTTAGAGCCGATGGTGACAATAGCCTCGGTGTCAGGATCAATATCAACATCAAAGCGTTTTTTATACCAGTTAGAAATCGCTTTGCGCAGGCGTGGAATGCCACGTGAAGTTGAGTAGCGATGCGTATCTTTACGCCTTGCCGCTTCAACTAATTTTTCAACAATATGATCCGGGGTTGGTTGGTCAGGATTGCCCATGCCAAAATCAATAATATCTTCCCCACGGGCTCGCGCCTTAGATTTTAGCTCATTGGTAACCGCAAAAACATAAGCAGGCAGGCGTTTAATTCGTGGGAAATCTTCGTTCATAATTTTTTATTGAATAGCCAGCAGTTCTACGTCAAAAACCAGTGTTGCGTTTGGCGGAATAATGCCGCCAGCGCCCATTTCGCCATAGGCCAAAGAAGAAGGAATGGTAAGCTTGCGCTTGCCACCAACCTGCATGCCGTCGACGCCTTGGTCCCAACCAGGAATTACTTGACCAACACCTAGTTGGAAGTTAAACGGGTCGTTGCGATCGACACTAGAGTCAAATTTTTTGCCATTGGTTAGCCAGCCTGTGTAGTGCATTGAAACATGATCGCCTGCTTTACAAGTGTCGCCTTCACCAATTGCTAACTCTTCAATAATTAATTCTGCCATGATATTCTCCTAATAAGTAATGGTAATATTGTAGCCACTAAATTTTCTAATATTCAGCACACCAGGCTCCAGAATTAAATATTGAGCCTTGATGCCTTTTAAGATGCCAGTAATAGTTGGTGTCTTATCAAAATTTAGTGAGCTAATTTTGCTGGGATATTCTACCACAGGGTAGTTTATTTCCAAAGCTTCATTATCTAGGGTCTGCGCATCCGTTGATTCGATGGTATTGTCAATCTCAGAGAGTAGCTGGTGTTTGATTGCCAAAAGGTCAATGGGCGCCACTTCATTTTTTAACATCTGGCGCCAATTGGTTTTGTCATTAACAAATTGCTTGAGCGCCATTTCTAGCTCGCCTGATTTTAATCGCGTGTTCACTTCTAGTATTGGCAATGCATTGATAGCGCCTTGGTCAATCCAGCGACTTGGAACATTTCTTTTGCGGGTAATACCTACTTTGACGCCCGATGAATTCGCCAAATAAATAATGTGAGGTGAGAAGCAGTTATCCAGTCCCCATTGCGGTTCGCGGCAAGTACCCAGATGATAATGGCAAGTTTCAGGCTTCATAATACACAAATCGCAACTGGCTAGTTTTTGCGAACAAGGGTAGCAATACCCTTGAGAATAGCTTTTGTTAGTTCGTTTGCCACAATTTTGACAGTGAATGACTTGGTCAAAACTCAGAGTTATTTCTTCACCGACCAAATCATTCATGTTGAGTAGCTTGTCACCAATCGGTAGTTGATACTGCGCCACACCTCGATTAAGATGGGTATGCATCTTGCTAATATTGCCACTTAACTGCATACTGGTTTAGTTGGTTAGTAGGCTCTGAACCTGCTGGTATTGTGCAGCTGTTTTCTCAATAATATGTTGAGGTAGAGTGGGTGCAGGCGGTGTTTTGTCCCAATCCAAAGTTTCTAAATAGTCACGCACAATCTGTTTGTCAAAACTTTTAGGACTGGTGCCAACGATATAATCTTTTGCTGACCAAAAGCGGGATGAATCTGGTGTAAGCACTTCGTCCATAAGGGTTAGTGTGTTATTTTCATCCAAGCCGAACTCAAATTTAGTGTCGGCAATAATAATGCCACGTTTCAATGCAAAATCAGCTGCATATTGATATAGCGCCAAGCTTGCTTGTTTGACTTGCTGCGCCATATCCGCGCCTAATATTTTGACTGTTTCATCAAAATCAATGTTTTCATCATGCTCGCCTACCGCTGCCTTGCTTGAAGGCGTATAAAGCACTTCGGGCAACTGCTGTGCTAATTGTAAGTTGTCGGGTAGTTTAACGCCACAAATACTACCTGTGTTTTGGTAATCTTTCCAGCCTGAACCAATAATATAACCACGAACAATGGCTTCAACCGCTAAAGGTTTGAGCTTTTTAACAATGACGGCACGACCCGAAACTAGACTGGCCTCTTCAGGGTTTAGCACGCTACTTAGCGGCTCATGGGTTAAATGATTGGGCAAGATGTGATGCGTTTTTTCAAACCAAAAATTGGCTACTTCAGTCAGCACGGCGCCTTTTTGGGCGATACCATCATCAAACACTACATCAAATGCACTGAGGCGATCTGTGGTAACAATTAACATGCGATTTTCGTCAATATCGTAAATATCTCTGACTTTTCCTTGTTGAATCAAAGGTAGACTTAAGTTTGTTTCAAAGAGTGTTTCCACAGCTATTCCTTGTCCGTTGTTGGTTCTATTTATGAGGTATTTTAATCGATTGTTTGTCTTAAGGTATTAATTGTCTCAGACTTTAGATAATGATCTTTAGCGTGGTAAAATGGACGAAAAACCGTTATGTTAAAAAAATTACTGATTTTTTCTGCCTTGTTCAGCGCTACTGTTGGCGCCTCTCCCTTGTCTGACGGGGCTATGCGTCTTATTCAAATTGGCAATGAAATCAGCTCTCGAGATGTTGTATTAAGAGGTCAGTCCTTGCTGTTAAAAGGCGCATTTGACCTGAATGATTTTGATGCCATGTATGAGGCTTCTAAACAAGTAAGAACGGGTAATGAGTTGATGGGTTACAAACCTCAAGAGCGTGAAGCCAACGAAATTTTAATTAAGTTGGTTCGCAGAAGTTATGATAAAGCCCTGTATGAATACGCACTATATTTATTAGATGGTAGTCATGGGTTTATTAAAAATGAATTTTTGGCTTTAAATTTATTTGAAGAGTCTTTTAAAGTACATGGTAATGCAGAATCAGCCATGATGGCTGCCATTATTCGCAACGAATTGTTGGTGCCGGGCACCAAGCGAAAACAGCGTATTGATGAGTTGATTACATTCGCCATCTTAAACAAAGTATCTGGCGCACAAGCCTATCAAGCCAAATACATTGACAAAGATTATCTAAACGATCTCAAGCCAAGTAGTTGGAGCGATTGGATCGAAGCCCAAGAAGACCTTTAAATACGCTTAAACATTATAAGCTAGACAATACCCGGTTAACTTGTGAGCGGAATTGCCACAACTCCTCTCGACTGACTTTTTTCTGTTTGGGGAGTTTGTAAGTGAGCGGATTTTTGCGCTTATCTTTATAGCGGATTTCATAGTGCAAGTGGGCGCCTGTTGAGCGACCTGTTGAGCCTACATAACCAATAACCTGTCCTTTTTTAACGGTTTTGCCTTTTTTAAGGTTGCGTGCATAGTTTGACAGATGCGCATAAACAGTGGTGTAATCAGCGCCATGTTGAATAATAATAGCTTTGCCAAGCGCCCCTTTCCAGCCTTTAAGCTTAACAACGCCATCAGCCGCCGCCCATACGGGCGTTCCTTGGGCAGCGGCGTAATCAACCGCTCTATGTGGGCGATAGGTTTTTAAAATGGGGTGATAGCGCTTAAGTTGGAACTTAGAGCTGATACGTTTGTATTTAAGGGGTGCTTTTAAAAAGGAAGCGTTAAGTCCATATCCATAGCGATTATAGTAATGTGTTTGACCTTTTTTGTTACGGTGTAAAAACGCTTCAATGCGCTTGTTGCCGCCTTTATAAATAATGCCAACAGGTTGTTTTGAGCCATCACTAACAATATAAAAACGATCACCTTTATGCAGGTCCGTGCCAAAATCAAGTTGCCAGGACAGCGCTTCAACTACGGTGTTAATGGTGTTTAAACTAAGGCCAGCTTGTTGACCGTCAAAGCCAAAAGAATTGCTGATGGTAACAACCGTAGTAGAAAGCGGACTGGTATTTTTCTTGACCGGCTTTGAGGTGTCAATAAAGCGTGTGCCGACTAAAGCAATGTTGAGTTTAGGTTTGCCATAGGGCTGATAATTTAGGGATTTGAAGCGGCGGTTAGTATGTAGCTGAATGGTAAGTTTTTCGCCAACTTTTAATTGATTGAGCTGTTTATTTTTTTGATTGGCAGAGAGTAAATTTGCCAATAGGCGTTTGGACAGGCCAAGCTTTGTAAAATATTTGCTGAGTGAGTCACCTGCTTTAACCGTAAAGTGATATTCATTATTGTGACCATGCGCATTAGCACTGCCAATATTGATGCCTAATAGTAATACTAATAGTGCGATCGATAAAAATCTAGGCATAGGACAACATAATGTCATTAGCAATGGCGCGTGAAGATTGGTCATTATCAATCACTTGGGCTAATGTTGTTGGAAAGTGATGAGTAGACTGAGTTAACGTTTTCTCGATAATTTTGGCAATATCTATAAAATTTATTTTATTGTTTAAAAATCCTGCTACCGCTATCTCATTAGCTGCATTAATCGTACCCATAGCACTACCGCCTTGTTTAAGTGCATCAAATGCCAAACGCAAACAAGCAAATTTTTCAAAATCTGGCGGATAGAACTCTAAGGGCGAATGTTGAGTTAAATCCAGCGCATCAACCCCCGAATCAATACGCTTTGGGTAGCTCATAGCATAAGAGATCACTGTGCGCATGTCAGGGTTGCCCAATTGCGACAAGGTTGAACCATCATTAAAATAGACTGAAGAATGAATAATACTCTGCGGGTGCATCACTACATCAATCTGATTGTGCGGTAAATTAAATAAATAATGCGCCTCAATCACCTCTAAACCTTTGTTCATCATGGTGGCAGAATCAACTGATATCTTACGCCCCATTGACCAGTTGGGATGAGCGCAAGCCTGTTCTGGGGTGATGGCGCTCAACTCATTGAATGGCGTATGTAAAAACGGCCCACCACTGGCGGTTAGTTGAATTTTGCTCAGGCCAGATGTGCCACCTTGCAAGCATTGAAAAATCGCACTATGCTCAGAATCAACAGGAACCAATTCAGCACTGTTATCTTTAACTGCCTGCATAAAAATATCACCCGCCAATACCAGTGATTCTTTATTAGCCAGCATAATGCGTTTTCCCGCTTTGGCAGCTGCAAGACTTGATGCCATGCCAGCACTCCCAACAATAGCGGCCATGACATAATCAGTCTGCGCATGTTCGGCAATCATTTCTAGTGCTGCTGCGCCAGATAATACCTTGGTGTCATTTTGCAACTGCGCTGAAAGCTGCGTAGCTGCATTTTCATCGGTCATTACAGCATATTTGGGTTTATATTTAGTACACAGTTTGACCATGGCCTGCCAATTGGTGTTTGCACTCATGGCAAAGACCTGAAACTGCTTATGGTGCAAATCAACAACGGCCAAAGTGCTTTGTCCAATGGATCCGGTTGCGCCTAATAGGGTTAAGTTGATCATATAAAACTTAACCCTATTAGGAAAAACGGTGCTGCCGCAGTTAGGGAATCTATTCGGTCTAGAATGCCGCCATGCCCTGGCAAAATATTGCCGCTATCTTTAATGCCAGAGGTGCGTTTGAATAGGCTTTCGTACAAATCACCCAATACAGAAACACTAGAAATCACAACAGCTAGTAAAAAATATCCAGCGTACGCATCAATGGCAATATGTTTATATTGTAAGAATGCCCACATAATGACTATTGCAAAGACAATGCCGCCAATAGCGCCTTCTATGGATTTTCCGGGGCTGACACGGGGTGCAAGTTTGTGCTTGCCAATGGCTCTGCCAACAAAATATGCACCAGAATCAGCACCCCAGATTAGTAGCATTAACAACAAAAAATAGTCGCTACTATAGTTTGAATGTAGATTGGCCAGTGCTACCCACATTGGTGCGAACAACATGACCCCACCCATGACTCTGATGACGCCAGAGCCATACCAAGACTGGACTCGGTTAGGGTAGCTAACTACCCAGTATAAATTTAAACCCCACCAAAGAGCCGATACATATAATATGGTTTGCAAATTCTGCAGATCTTGCGCATGTTTTGATGCAACTAAGCTACAACCGACAACACTTATAGATATCAACGCTCGATATAGTGGTTGTTCAATTTTAATTAAGCGAGCAAACTCCCAGGCGCCCAAAGCAACAAACACTAATAGCAAGTAGCTAAAGTAGTCGGTAGGCATGGCAATAATCGCCCAAATAAATAGCGGCGCTAAAATCAGTGCGGTTAAGATTCTTGGTAAAAGCATCAGGTGTCCTTGCGTGCGCCGAAGCGACGATCACGATTATTAAAGCTTTCTATAGCTTTGTTAAGTTCGGCCTCATCAAAATCTGGCCACAGGGTTTCGGTAAAATAAAGCTCACTATAAGCAATATCCCAAAGTAGGAAGTTACTGATTCTAAGCTCGCCACTGCTGCGAATTAACAAATCAACGGCTGGTTCGCTGGCTAATGAAAGATAATCTGCAAAGCTGTCGATGGTAATGTCTTCAGGACTTATTTCGCCTTTGACGGCCGCCTGTGCAGCTTGTTTAGCTGCTTGTGCAATATCCCACTGGCCGCCATAATTTGCTGCAATAACCAAAGTTAATCCGGTGTTATTGGCTAATTCAGCTTGTGCTTGGATAGCCGTTTCTTGTACATCTTTTGGAAATAAAGACATGTCGCCAATAATTTTTAAGCGCACATTGTGCTTGTTGAGTTTTTTAACTTCCTGTTTAAGCACGGTTAAAAACAACTTAAACAGTAATGACACTTCTTCTGTTGATCGATTTTTATTTTCACTACTAAAAGCGAATAAGGTAAGTGTTTTTACACCTATTGCCCCACAAGCTTTCACCACTGTACGCACAGCTTTGACACCCTGTTGATGACCAGCAATGCGCGGTAATCTACGCTTAGAGGCCCAGCGGCCATTGCCATCCATGATAATTGCAATGTGTTTTGGAATGTTTGTCATAGGCCAAGATTATACCTAACCCTTCATATGTGGCCACATAACAAACATACAGAGGTAAAATTCACTCATGAGTTTAGCAAAAAGAATTATTCCTTGTTTAGATGTGCGCGATGGCCGTGTGGTGAAAGGCGTACAGTTTGTTGATATTAAGGATGCGGGCGATCCGGTCGAAGTGGCCAAAGGTTACGATGAACAAGGCGCTGATGAAATCACCTTTTTAGATATTACAGCCTCACATGAAGGCCGTGACACCACAGTTCATATGGTGGAAAGTATTGCTGAACAAGTATTTATTCCTTTAACGGTAGGTGGTGGTATTCGTAAGGCGCAAGATGTGCGTGACATGCTAAATGCCGGTGCTGATAAAGTGGCGGTTAACTCTGCAGCAATTTTTAATCCTAGCTTGATTAACGAATTAAGCGAGCAGTTTGGTTCACAATGTATTGTTATTGCCATTGACGCTAAAAAAGTTTCAAGCAACCCTAATAAATGGGAAATTTTTACCCACGGTGGTCGTAAACCAACAGGCATTGACGTGGTTGAATGGGCGGTAAAAATGACACAAGGAGATCACGGTGCCGGAGAAGTGTTACTCACTTCAATGGATTGCGATGGGGTTAAGACCGGTTTTGATCTTGAGCTGACCAAGGTAGTATCTGATGCTGTGGCGGTACCGGTGATTGCTTCTGGTGGTGTGGGTAATTTGGCGCACTTGTCTGAGGGTGTGCTTGAGGGCGGTGCAGATGCGGTTTTAGCAGCCAGTATTTTTCATTTTGGTGAATATACGGTTGAGCAGGCAAAGCTAGCCATGCAAGCAAAAGGCATCGAAGTGCGCCTCTAATCTTTACATAGATCAAAATAAAACCAAAAAATTGATTTATATCAAGAAACTCAAATACAGTTGACGGTATCATAGTGACTTGTGTAGAATTGCACATTGCTCGTATTGACTTGTTCAATGAAGGGTTATACAACTAAAACAAAAACAAAGAGGACTATTCATGAATTTAACAGAAAAGTATGATTTAGGCGTCGTCAAATGGTTTACGATTATGTCGTCCATTTACTTGGTAGTGGGAACATTGCTAGGTGTGTACATCGCTTCTGAGTTGGCATTTCCCTATCTAAATGATTTGGGCACTGACTTGCCGTATTTTCAATTTGGCCGCTTGCGACCGCTGCATACTAATGCAGTAATTTTCGCATTCGGCGGATCAGCACTGATGGCAGCCGCCTTCTACATTGTGCAAAGAACTAATCAAACTCGCTTGTGGTCAAACAAGATGGCTTGGTTTACGTTCTGGTCGTGGAACACGGTGATTGTACTTGCTGTTGTGACGCTACCTTTAGGCTTAACACAAGCCAAAGAGTATGCAGAGCTTGAATGGCCTATCGATATTTTAATTACGTTGTCATGGGCATCGTACTTATACAACTTCATTATGACTATTCACATTCGTGATAGAAATAAGGTGCCGCATGTGTATGTAGCAAACTGGTTCTTCATGGGTATGATGGTAATGGTAACTTACCTACACGTAGTAAACAACCTGTCTATTCCAGTAGATTGGTTTAAGTCTTACTCTATTTTCTCTGGTGTGCAAGATGCAATGATCCAGTGGTGGTGGGGTCATAACGCGGTTGGCTTCTTCTTGACAGCTGGCTTCTTAGGTATCATGTACTACTTTGTACCAAAACAAGCACAGCGTCCGGTTTATTCATACCGTTTGTCTGTAATTCACTTCTGGGCATTAATGTTTGGTTACGTATGGTTAGGTGCTCACCACCTACAGTACACAGCATTGCCAGATTGGGCGGGTTCATTAGGTGCAACCATTTCACTAGCAATGATCATCCCATCATGGGGTGGTGCATTAAACGGTATCTTGACACTATCAGGTGCTTGGGATCGTCTACGTGAAGATTACATCTTGCGTTTCTTGATTATGTCATTAGCATTCTATGCAATGAGTACTTTTGAAGGTCCAGTGATGGCAGCGAAGAATGTTAATGCATTGTCGCACTATACAGATTGGACAGTTGGACACGTACATTCAGGTGCACTAGGCTGGAACATCATGGTAGCAGCCGGCGCTCTTTACCACATGATTGAAAAAATTTACAATGTTAGATTAAGTCAAAAGTTATTGGCTATTCACTTCTGGATCCATACGATTGGTACTGTAACGTACATTGTTGCGATGTGGGTATCTGGCATCATGCAAGGTTTGATGTGGAGAGCATATGATGAGTACGGTACATTAGCGTACACATTTGCAGAGTCAGTTTCTGCAATGCACCCATACTATGTAATGAGAGCTGCCGGTGGTGTGCTAGTATTTACAGGTGCGGTGATCATGTTAATCAACATTGTCAGCACAATCCGCAAGTCGGGTTCTGCGCAGACAGCTAACGCATAAGAGGAGATAGATCATGTCAAATCAAAACGGAAAAGAAAGCTTACAAGCTAAGCTTGAAAAGAACATCTTCGGCATGTACTTGTTTATGGCACTGTCAGTGTCATTAGCGGGTATCGTGCAGATTGTGCCTTTATTCACCAACCCAGATGCGGTTAAAGACGAAGTAACAATGTCAGATGGCAGTACGCAAAGCTTATTATGGCAGCGCGCTGAAGGCCAGTCTTTAGATGATTGGAAGCCAGGCGATGGCGTTCGACCTAATACACCTTTAGAAGTGGCAGGTCGTGACATCTATCAACGTGAAGGTTGTTTCTTATGTCACTCACAAATGATTCGTCCATTTAGAGATGAAAATGAGCGTTATGGTCACTTCTCTCTAGCAGTAGAGTCTAAGTATGATCACCCGTTCCAGTGGGGCTCTAAAAGAACCGGCCCTGATTTAGCGCGCTTAGGTGGTAAGTATTCAGACGAATGGCATATTCTTCACTTGCGTCACCCGCAAGCGTTAGTGCCTGAGTCAGTAATGCCTAAGTACAAGTTCTTAGACAATGCGATGGTGGACGGTGATGACATTGCCACACACATGAGCGGACTAAGAAAGGTTGGCGTGCCATATACAGATGCTGATATTGCAGGTGCAGCTGAAGCAGTTGCTGGCAAAACTGAAATGGATGCTATGGTTGCATACTTGCAATCATTAGGCAACATGATTAAGTTTGAAGACGGTGTTACTTACCGCGAATAATGACTTTAGTTGATAAAATCGGTGCAGTTACCGCGGTAGTAGTATTTGTTTTATTGGCGAGTGCTTATTTTTACTCGTTTAGACCAAAAAATAAGCAACAATTTGAAGACTTACGAAATTTCGTCAACGATGATGACGAACGTTAAGAGGAGAAGATAATGAGTGAACATAAAAATCCATACCCAGGTGAAAA
>ERZ1046876.279-NODE-279-length-41278-cov-6.143900_pt1 | contig 41278 bp, 34 predicted proteins | sample MGYA00383094_ERZ1046876 | MGnify/ENA primary metagenome ERZ1046876 (study PRJEB29581, sample SAMEA5548364) | metagenome | biome: marine; feature: coastal; material: water | depth 50 m | study: Short-term variability in the microbial, nano- and picoplankton...
GTTGGTGAACTTGGGGGTGGGCCTGTTGGTGAACTTGGGGGTGGGCCTGTTGGTGGACTTGGTAATGGCTTAGCACTCAATTCAACAGCAGGTTCAGGCACTGGCTGAGATGGGGGAACAGGAGGTTCTCCTGTCGGTGGACTTGGTAATGACTCAGCATTCAATTCAACAGCAGGTTCAGGCACTGGCTGAGATGGAGGAACAGGAGGTGCTCCCGTTGGTTTTCCTTTTGGAGGAGTAGGGGGGAGCCCGCTAGGCATTTCTTTGGGGGGAGCGGATGGTGTGTTGATAGGAGTTAGTAGAGACAAATGGTCTTCAACTTGAGTTTCTTCAACTTTAGTTTCTTCAACTTTGGCTGGTAAAACCTCTTCTGTTTCAGAAACGTCATCTACATCCGTCAGTATTTTAGTCCCTCCACCTTCCATGTTTTCAGCTACATATGAGGTTAGAACAACTTGAGACGAATCTATCAATTCTTTTTCTTGGACTTGACCAAAACTACCCAGGTCAGAATCGAAAGCCCCACTGAACAACGAAGACCCTATCGCATTCCCCAGTTTACGTCCTGTGGGGGCTTGAAATTCAAACTCGCAGTCGAATGGGCCAATATTCAGATCCCCTTCTCCTGATTTTAGTGCAAAGGTCCATTCACCAGAAGATTGCTGGAATTCAAAAGTCCAATTTCTTTCAACACCGGGACCTAATGAAGTAATACCCTCTTTAGAAGTGTGTTTGACCCCTTTGTCAGTGATAATTGACACGTCGAGATTCCCTACAGGAGTAGTGCCTTCATTGGCGACACAAATGATAGCGATTACAACATCTTCATCATCATCATCTATATCCATCTTAACGGAGACGAGATGAGCATCCAATACGCCGCTCTTGTTTGAGTGTGCATGCGTCATGGTTTCCACCGGGCTTACACTAAAGGTCACGGTACTTAAGACAACCACAATCGAGATTATCCGAGGTCAAAGCGAGATTCGCCCGGTAGAGTATAATCGACTACGACAATAGTATGGCCATTTTTATCGAGCGGAGTTAGGTGGTCTGCAGAGAATAATGCTATTGCCAATTCAATTAGGCCAATGATTTGGCCAACCCCTGGAATAACATATCTTAATTTACTAATCGCTCTCTTATTCCAGTGAATATCATTGAGCAAGGTGGCATCATCGTGTACTACGGCAAGACGCATCGCTCTTTGACCGAGGCTACGATGTAACCTTCTGCCAGTATACTTGAAGTAAAGCCAATAGATCACCATGTGTAAAAATAAGTGTAATAACCAATATAATGCATATTGGCTAGTAAGGTTCTCCCAGTTCATCAATACCGAATAGTATCTTCCCCCGGTTAGTAAATTGATTAGGATACTGATGAGCAGAACATCAAGAGTAAAAGCAACAACTCTCTTCCATAGCGGCGCCAATAGTACTCCTTCGGGCGTTAGAGCAGCGACGGCTTCTTTAGCCATATTACCGCCATGAATCGAGAGAGGTGACTCCGCCATATTATCGCCTCACGTTCCCCCTTTGTCAAAGTGGCTATCGAACCATATGCCATGCCATCAGGCCATTTTCAGAAATCCAATCTATCCAAGCTCGCCAATTAGAATCTCTGCGTAATGTCGTTTCATCGCCAATAACAATCAATCCACGGCGCGCTCTTGTAATAGCGACATTTAATCTTCGCATATCGGATAAGAATCCTACTTGGCCATCCTCATTTGATCTTACAGTACTGATGACAATAATTTCTTTTTCACGTCCCTGATAGCCATCAACGGTTTTCACTTCCAAACCATCATATTCATTTGAACTTTGTATTATCAACTCTTCAATCATTCTAACCTGACCAGAGTACGGCGAAACAATTCCAATATCTTCAGGCCCTAAGTCACCGGTTGCAAGTAAACCATCTAGTACTTGCAGAACCATGGCGGCTTCGTCAATATTTGTCTTCGAAGAACCATCCTGTTCTGTTGATTCGCTACCCCTGACCGGAATGAATGCTACAGGCTTATCCCAATCAGGCCAGATAAACCCTGCTGCGGGCGGCCGCTCCTTTCGACTACAACCATCATTCAGACGATTGTCATAGAATCTTGCTGAAGGGAATTCCCTGATAGTGGGATGCATGCGATATTGAGTAGTCAACATCGTAGTAGACAGACCATTTTCAATCAATCTTTCAAACAAGGAGATATTCAGACCGCCTTTTTCTGCCTCTCTGCTGATCACAGTTGGAGGTAATTGCCGATGATCTCCAACCATTATCAGTTGTCTAGCGCCTCGTACTATTGGAACGAGAGCACTAGGTTCGCTAGCCTGTGTGGCCTCATCGATTAGGACGATTGGGAATTTTCTTGAGCCAAGAAGCATATGACCAGTGCCAACATTTGTTGAACAGATTATCTCAGCACGATCTAAAGTATCGTCAATAATCTTTTTCTGAATCGATTTAATTTCTTTCATATTTCTACTAATGTCTCGATGAGCCATGCCCTTTTCCTTGCCTTTCAAATCATGTAATCCAGCCCGCATAGCCTTGGTTTCTTCGCGAATAAATTCAATTTCTCCCTGGTCTGGATGTAATTCCATTTGCGCGTCAAGAGTTGCCGCTCTAAGCTGTTCTCTAACCTTTACCGGACGCCCAATACGAACTGCACCTACTCCATTATCGAGTAATCCTTCTAACAAATTATCTACAGCTACATTTGACTCAGCAGTAGCGAGTATTGGTCCTCGCCCCATCTCTACCAATGCTTTGAGTAATTGTACTGCCGTATGGGTTTTACCGGTACCGGGTGGCCCTTGAATCAACGTCAAACGACTATTAATCGCGTTTTCGACAGCCTCCTTTTGACTGGAATCTAGCGATAATTTATCCAACCTAGGGTTCGCTCGACCTTTCCCTTTACCCTTTAATTCAGGCGGCAAGGTTGCAGAAAAAGCAGGATCATGAGTATTACAAAGAAGTAAATCTCTGAGAATTGTACCACCTTCTCCTTCAGTTGAATGAAACGTAAACAAAGCCTCCTCCATTCGATCATGAGCAACTCTGTTCGCTCCTCTATCAATGCGCCATCCTCCTTTTTTCAAATCAGATGGGGTTTCTTTGACGACGATCCTTATTCTAGTTGGACCCCGGTCAAGAACTACGCCTTCCGTTGTTTTTTCTGCCCAAGGCCTTGAACGTGACAATACAATCATATCTCCATGGCCAAATCTGTGGGGGGGCAATCGACCCCGGTCTCTACCACTCAGAGTTATGATTTGTTCATCAAAGAAAGTGCCTGATTTTTTAGCTGTAAGGTCGAATATCGCATAACCCGATCTAATCAATCGTTCTTTATTCCAGGTTTTCCACCGCGTCTCGATTTGTGCGGTTTCATCTTCCAATTCCATGCCGATTAGACGAATAAATCTGTCAAGGTGATCTTGACTACGGTAATGTCGAGCTACAGGAGAAACCGGCGAGTTCCCACTACTAGAGGAATCGAGCCTTCTAACCCGCCCTTTTTCACTCATACAGGGGTGCTAGGCGGTTCTGGTATAGGTTCCTGTCTGTGCTCGGGGGATGGCAAGTATCAAACCGGAGTTCAGAACCCGAAACCCGTTGGCAGTCATGTTCAAGCGTAACAAGAAGCAAGAAGATGCAGGCGAGAATGCCTGCCCTTATTGTGGCCATGAAAACGAACAGAACGCAGTACACTGCGGATTATGTTATTATGAATTAAACAAATCTTCTCGTGAACAAGGCGAAGCAATCGACCAAGAGATGGCGGGCGGTATCTTTGCTGAACTGACAAGTGATGAAGATGATTCTTGGCAAGAGGGCCAATCAGTCGAGGTCAAACTTAATATGGATGATATTTCAGTAGAAGTAGACCAATATGAAATCGTTGAAATCGGCGAAGGAGATGTCGAGAGTATAGAGTACATGGATGCGGAATCTGCGCCTGAATCATCAGATACGATAGAACACCGAGAAGAGGTAATCGAAAAAGAAATACTGCTCGATGAAGAAACGAAGGATTATCAGAGATTCGACCTCGGTGAACACGATTTCATGGGCGGAGTAGCCGAACCGGTTCACATGGGTCGCGGGAAACTAGTAGGCGGTGGTGAGGGGGCCGAACCATCAGAAGATGCGGTATTAGACATGGAATCAATTCCTTCTTTCGAAGAAGAAAACGTTACTGGAGCCGTTGAATTACCTCCACTGCCCGACGAAGAGGAAATGAGTAATGGTGAAATCATTCCACAAGGGCCTCCGAAGAAAGACCATCTCCTCGCAGAGGATGATTTGATCGAGGATATAGTGCCTGTAAGTCCACCCAAATCAGTTGAAGAGATTCCATCGTTGGGAAGTAATCGTATCTGGCCATGGCCAGCAGATGTCGAATGGGATAGTCGTGATATTCATCGAGAAGTAGTCTCTGCATTAGAATCAGCAAAGAGTAATCAAATCGAAGAGGCCAGTACTATTATCGATAGATTAGGGCCTCATTTAGGCGAAGAACTAGAATTATTATATCACATTGGCATGGTTCTAAAACAAATAGGCCGAGGGGAAGAAATGCGAACTATGCTTGCTGCAGCACAACGAATTAAGCCACAGAGCGAACACGTTGAGACTGCAGTGGCACATCTTTTGGATTGAGGTTAACTATGAACCAAACACCTGTGCTCGAAATAGGTGAGGATTTAGTTCTCAACCCAGCTACGCGTAAGGTTCTACCTCAGGTTATCGACGCTCATAACGAAGATCCAGAAGGGACACTTGCTGCACTACCATGGTTGAAAGAGGATATCGAATTCAGCCCGCAAATAGCGGATTTATTGAAGAACTTAGAATTAGAAATCACTTGGGATGAAATTCATTTTTGGGCGATACAAGGTAAAAAAGACAATACCTTTCATGGTTTTATCGGGTTAGGTAATGACATGCATCTGGCGGCCAGTGCTTACAATTTAGGATATTGGGTGCGAAAAAGTTCTCGCGGTAAAGGCATTTCTCTCAAGGCTGTCGACGAGATATTCAACTGGCTTAGTCAAAGGAAAGAACAATCGCTAATCGAACTGACAGTCCACCCTCATAATGTAGCAGGATTGGCGACAGCGAAAAGAGTCTGTCAAAAGTGGAATGGTTTAGCGATAGAGGGTTATATCGGAGTTGAAATCAAAGGGAGAACAGTACCTCATCTACTCAATTTAATCCAGTTGAGACGGAGTGATGATGAGTGAAACCGGTATGGCTGACTGTCGATAGTGACGATTTACGCCATCTCCCAAGGCATCAGGGCCATCCATCACGTTCAAAGAAACCCTATCCGGAACGGGTCTCTATCAAAATGAAGCAGGCGATGAAATCATTTCGCGAATGGTTGGATAAAGTTCGCTTACCTCTGACTATTTTCGTGATAGCAGACCAGCTTTCAGATGATGCATTCAATAATTGGTTGAGTGAATTAATCGATGAACACCCACAAGTCACTATCGGTTGTCACGGCCTAAATCACCGCTCATGGTCAGCATGGGATGAAGATACGGAAGGTTTTAGTGCAGCATTATTCGAAGCCATTCAGATAATTCATACTTTTGCAGGAGACTCTTTCAGGCCTTGGTTCCGTGCACCTGCAGGTTACATTGCTCCTTGGATGGCACCTATTATTGCAGAAGTTGGTTTCGAATTGGATTCATCAATCAATCCCAGTTGGTTAACCAGGTCGAAAACAGGCCGTTGGAAAAATTGGCACTCCGTAAGAAAAGCCATAGCAGATTCTGGTCTAGTCGAGATGGAATGGCTTACACATCGCGGTTTACCTACCTGTGGCCCTGCACTCAGCATTCCATTTCTTAGAGGCAATGCGAGGAGAGCATGGAAGAAATTAGGTCCAGCCGTAATACAGCCGGAGGCAGAAAAGACGGTTTATTGGCACATACTTGACCATGCACGTAAGGGCGGAAAATGGCATCCACCTTTGCAAATTCAAGATCTGTAGTGGAGTCCTACATCCATATTTGATTAGCCGACGAAACTTTGGTTTACTGTATAATTGGTGAGAATATAATTCACAATTCTTGTAACTTGCTTAATACCGTTGTAGTCCATTCTTCGGCATCCTCTTCATAATCGACATCACAGTCTACTCTATCTTCTATACGAGTCGCACCTTTCTCTTCTAGAACTCTATCCCATTCTTTGCCCGCTTCACAAAATAAATCAAAAGCGGTATCGCCTAGGGCCAAGACCGAGAAACTAATCTTTTGAAGGTCATCATCATCTAAACCTTCAGCATATTCGAATAAATCCATGGCATTGTCTGGTTGTTCACCATCTCCCCAAGTACTACAAACCACCAACAAGCGTGAGTATGATTGAATATCTTCAAAATCAATATCCTCCATTCCAAGGGCTTCCGCATCGATTCCTAACTCACGAGCCGCCTTGCAAATATCCATCGATAATAATTCTGAATTTCCTGTTTCAGTACCATAGAGTATAATCAATTTATCTTCTTCTTCCATAACATATCCCCGTTTTTCACTTCTGTGATATTCGACGGAGAATGGTTCTGTTATTTATTTTTAGGGCGCCCTAAATCATTACAGGTTCGATCAATTCATGAGTCAATAGTTCCAAGTTGCATCTCGTTCACTCTGTAACGCAGATATTTCTTAGCGACTTTCGAAATAGGTAGAATAGTCCATTCACTATTACCTAGGGGTTCAAGTGACGAAGCGATGCGTTGAAATGGAGTCTCAGTTCCCCGTAAAACAGGGGAATGGATTATGGTAGAGGGGCCTTTTCGTAATCCATTACCAGACCCTGACCCTGAACAAACCACTGAGTGGCAAGATTCAATTCTGGCAGTCAATGAAAAATTAGGCCCAGGAAGAGCTAGAAGGTTATTGCTTGACACCATAGATTCAGCAACCGAAGAAGGAGTGGATCTCGAGGTTGTAAATACTCCTTATTTGAACACAATACATCCTTCACAACAACCAAAATATCCCGGAGATTTAGCACTGGAACACAAGTTGCATGGGATTATCCGTTGGAATGCAATGATGATGGTTACAAGGGCAAATAAAGCGAATGACGGCATTGGCGGGCACATCTCTACATTTGCATCTGCTTCTCATCTTTGGGAGGTCGGACAGAATCATTACTATCGCGGAAAGGATTTGGAAGGCTGGGGCGATCATGTTTACTGGCAAGGTCATGCAAGTCCAGGCATTTATGCAAGGGCTTGGCTAGAGGGTAGGCTAACACTTGAAAATATTGAGAACTTTAGACAGGAATGTGGCGGAGTAGGTCTTTCCTCGTACCCACACCCAAGGTTGATGCCAGAGTTTTGGGAATATCCTTCTGTTTCCATGGGTCTTGGAGGAATGACTGCAATACACACTGCTCGTTTCAATCGTTATCTAAGCGATAGAGAATTAACCGATACGAGTAATTCCAGAGTATGGTATACAATGGGAGATGGTGAATCCGATGAACCAGAATCACTATCGCAACTGTCTCTTGCTGGGCGAGAAAAACTGGATAATGTAATCATGGTTATGAATTGTAATCTCCAACGATTAGATGGCCCAGTACGTGGTAATTCAAAGATCGTCCAAGAGTTAGAGGGTAGATTCAAAGGTTCTGGATGGAATGTAATCAAAATTCTCTGGGGGAGCCTATGGGATGATTTGTTCGCCCGGGATGGTGAAGGTATACTTTCTACACGTTTAGAAGATTTAGTTGACGGTAATGAACAACGAATACTAACTTCTGATGGAGAAACAATAAGAGAAGAGTTATTCAACACACCCGAATTAAAATCGATGGTTTCCCATCTATCTGATTCAGAATTAGAAAAACTAGCACAAAACGTGGGCGGCCATGACTTTGAAAAGATTAACGCAGCATATGCAGCAGCAATATCTCACAAAGGACAACCCACGGTAATTTTAGCTCGAACAATCAAAGGTTACGGGCTAGGTCCAGCGTTTGCTGGCCGTAATACCACTCATGGACTGAAGAAGGCTGACGATGCATCAATCAAATGGATGTGCGATGATTTAGGATTGGATTTCACAGATGAAGAACTACAAAAGCATCCGTTCATTTTACCAGAAGATGTCCCTGATGTAGTAGCGTATGCCAAGGAGAGAAGAGCGTCTTTGGGCGGATTCTGCCCTGAAAGACGCAACCCAAAACATGATCTGAAACCACCGGGCCAAGAAGCCTACTCTACTTTCGATGAAGGCACAAAAGGAGAGAGAGAGGTATCCTCTACAATGGCTTTTGTTCAACTTCTGAGAGTGCTCATGAAAGACAAAGATATTGGGAAGAGTATCGTTCCAATCGTTCCCGATGAAGCCAGAACTTTTGGTATGGATCCACTATTTGCACAATTCGGAATATATCATCCTGAAGGTCAACTATATGTCCCAGTAGATCATAAAGTGTTAATGAAATACAAAGAAAGTGAAAAGGGCCAATTATTGGAAGAAGGCATTTCTGAAGCAGGTGCAATGTCGACATTCATCGCTAGTGCAACATCTTACTCAACACAAGGCTATCCAACAATCCCATTCTACATTTTTTACAGTATGTTTGGTTTCCAAAGGATTGGAGATTTGGTATGGTCGGCAGCAGACCAACGAGCTCGTGGATTCCTAATCGGCGCTACCAGCGGCCGTACAACTCTCAATGGCGAAGGATTGCAGCATCAAGACGGACAAAGCCTTCTCATCGCCCATACGAATCCTGCTGTAAGGGCATATGATCCAGCATTTGCATACGAATTAGCCACGATAATAAAACATGGAATAGATGAAATGTACAAGGAAAATAAGGATGTTATGTATTACATCGCGGTGTACAACGAAAATTATCCTATGCCGGCCAAACCAAATGATTGCGAAGAAGGAATACTTCGCGGACTATACAAATTACGTAATGCTCCTAAAGGGGATACGCCAATAGTTCGTTTAATTGGCTCGGGACCTATAATGCTTCAACTATTAGCGGCGGTAGAGACATTGGAAAACTACGGTGTCCGTTCCGAGATTTGGTCCGCAACCTCCTATGGTGAATTACGCCGAGATGGACTTGATTGCGAGCGAACTAACCGACTTAATCCTAGCAAGGAAAGAATGGTGCCATATGTCGAGCAACAACTTGGCGCAGGAGAGAATCCTACCATTGCAGTTAGTGACAACCAAATCGCAGTTCCTGATATGATTAGGCAATGGGTTGGGGGTGACTATACTGTTCTAGGCACAGATGGTTTCGGTCGTTCTGATCTGCGTCCTGCGCTACGCCGTCATTTTGAAATCGATTCCGAACACATTGTTCTAGCATCTCTTTCCTCTCTTGTCAAGGCAGGTAGAATCGATAATGAAGTATACGAAAAAGCGGTAAAAGATCTCGCAGTTAATCTCGAGAGAGATGACATTACCGATATCTGACGTGTCTCAATTTACCGATAATCTCCGCACTTTTTGCCAAATAAGTGCAATTTGCGTAGAAAAGTTCGTGAAATCATGCATAATTGATGTAAAATCAGCATTAATATTGCATTCTGGAACAGTAAAATAACGTTGAACATAGGTGAAAACAGTCAAAATCAACAGCATTGTATATGAACGGCCGACGATGCCCGGCGGCTATGTCAGTAACAGACATGGTACAAGGAATGATTGACGAGTTGACAGAAGCCCTAGCAGATGCTGGTAAGCATGACCGCGGCAACAGCGCCGCTGGCACCAGAGTTCGCAAGGCTATGCAGAACATTAAGTCTGCAGCCCAAGGTGTTCGCACCCAGGTCCAGAGCGACAAGTCAAGCCGCTGAATTAGCGGAATAGAATAATGACTACACGATTAGTGAACTGTGGATGATAGGACTTAGGCCCTATCATCCACTCATTCATTTCTTATCAAAATCTTCCACTGGCCTCCGCCGTTTAGGAAATCAACTTCACCTGAAGTAGATTTACTCCAGCCGGGAGGAATATCAGTTATCTCCGGTGCTAATACTACAATATTTACTTGCGAAAGACTACTATTCAGGTCTTCAATCCAGGAAGCCTGATCACTACGCCAATGGCCAGTGATATTATTTTCATCAGCATTCAAAGGAGCATGGAATGTATAGAGCCAATGCATTCCTAGATCAGAATCCGAGACAAATAGGAAATGATCGCCCGATTCAAGTTTCATTTCACCTGCTGCCTCGTCAGTCCACATGGTTTGCCCATGCAGGGCAGTAATTGTGGAAAGTGGCACTATCAACAATATGGCAATGAGTAATGGTTTTGCCAGAGGACCCGGTTCTTCTAGTGAAGGAATAGATGGGTCCTGTGCTTTTAGTCGGGACAACAACATGAACCATGGAATCATCAAGAGCGAGATATAGCGTCCATTATTGCCCATAGTCCAAATCACCCAAGGCCATTGCGAATCCCAAAGCAGTGATTCATAGGTCCACAAGGCGGCGACATAGGTTGTGATAGCAGCGCTAAAAATCGAGATAAACATGAAATTTCGAGTTGAATTGTAATCCAGCTTCTGCGACATCATTTTCCACATTTCGGGAATGAATGGCCAAATCATCATGCCAAATAATGTATGAATTATCATAACTCCAAGAATAGAAAAAGCCAGAGAAGAGGCGTATCTCAAAGGCGCATCTTCGATTACCGAGAGCGTACCCCCATGCCCAAGAGCGCCTAAAATAATCATCACTAACATTACCCAAAAACCACTAGCGACTCCAACTACTCTAGTACTAAGTCCAATATTTTCAATCATAGCGATAGAAAATCTCGAGGAAACAAAAGCCAGTAAACCAATAGCTGCACCGATTAGAAGTGCGTACTCCATTGTAATAATGCCCTTAAGTTGGAAAATAGCACAGAGGGAAATTCCGGCAAGAATTGCAAATCCGGGATGAATGGATTTTCCACTGAGATCCCATCTATTGGTTAGCGATTTTTGTTTTCCATCTGAGCTGTTAAAATAATAACACAAAAAAATCACCGCTACGGCTGCATAAATCGCAATGCCCACTTCTTGATATGCACGACCTGTTGAAAAGATAAAAGTTGGATAAATTGAAATCAGCGCTGCCAATCTAATACTAATCATGCCAGCAATTGCAATTAGAACAATCATTTGCAAGGCAGATTGTAATCTAACCATCGACTCGCTCTCGCCAATTGGGCTAGAGACCGTCCCTCCATCTCCGGGGTCGCTAGCATACGGGTCAGCAGGACGCGTGTGACCCCACGGAAGTTCTCCTTCCTCATCCGCAGCCATTCTTACATGAGTGTCGAGTCCGAAATCACTTGTCACAATCACGATTAGATTCAGTAAGAGGCCGAATATCAGAAGACGTAGCCAGAAGCGCTCGTCCTCAATATCGAGCCACTCCATATCCCCCTCTCGGGTCACGTGCTGTTCAACCCTTTGCCCACAAAGTAGAGATTACGTTTGATTAGAAACTGAATAGTGAGGTTTGTCCACTTTTCTTCACCGGTTCTCCCATCTGCATTGCTTCAAGGGCTTTATCGAGGCGCCCGGGTGAAAAATCTCTATCATCGATCAAAAATTTCCTAAGTCCAGGGATGTCTATTTCTCCAAGTTGTAATTCCTCATCAGTGAATACATTTACAGGATGTTCTAAGAAAACTCTGCGAATCAAATCTAGACGTTCAGGCATTTCTTTCTCTTTTGCAGCACAAATCGCTTCAATAGTGCCAAACTCTTTGATTAATTTCAATCCTGTTTTAGGGCCAATGCCTTTTATCCCCGGATGAAAATCCGTGCCAATCATTATCCCTAGGTCGACTAATTGCTCTCTCGATAAATCATTTGCCACAAGAAGTTGCTGCAGTGAAATACGTTGAGCGCGGATGATACGTCCATAGCGTTTTGAGCCAGCCGAGGTGAGATTACGTACCATTATTGGCGAACCATATAGTAGCGCATCCCAATCCTGAGTAGCGACGACATCCAATTGGCCATTTGCAGCCATGACCGCGGCCTGTGCTTCTCCTTCTGCCTTTGCCCGGATTGCAGGAATACCCATTAAACGTAGCATTTCCATGGTTTCCTCTACCATTTCTGGCGTATAGCGTATACAACGTTGAGCCATTTTCTGTGCTAACTTTGTATCGCCTATCTCAAGTGCCTGCTCCCAATTTTCTCTGGCTTCTTGACTTCGAGCCTTACGTTCAGCGATGGTATCATCTTTGAGTTCTGGATGTTCACCATCAAAGATGAATACAGGATTGACTCCTTTCCCAACTAGTGTCGATGCTCGCGAAAGGAACCCCATTAGATGCGATACGGTTTTCCCATGCCGATTGCGCAAAGGCATCCCGTCACCGGTTGCCGATAGATCTCGAATCGTGGTTAAAAATTGAAAAGCCAAAAGAAAAGCATCGATACCTACTCTTTGGCCAGCGAGCTCTTCCATAGTGATGTCTTCGGGATCGGATAGATCCTTCAGGTTGCAGCCCATGCCCACCGCTTCCAGTCACGGCATGTAAGTATCACGGCCTTGTTGCGAAGAGGTGAATAGCACGAAGCCAATCAAGGAGCATGGTCGAGGCCATTGTTGTGTTCGGAGGATGGCATCCAGAATTAGCACTTGCTGAATTCCAAGCACTGTCGCCAAAATCTAAGATTGAAACCACAGTTTCACCTCGAATCATAATCGCTAATGGCGATGTTAACCTTGAGGTGTCATCTCATCATTCTTCTACAGAGGGAATACTACTAAACGGAGGTAACTTTCAATTTACTAGTCAGCAAGATTGTTTAGATCGCATCAAATCACAGGTAAAGGCCCAAATGGGCTCAGTAGTAGTTCGTGCTTGGCGTCACGAAGGCAAACTTCCAGGCTCTTCTTTGAGTAGATTAGAAAGAGAGGTAGGAGCGCATCTTTTTGCTAATGGCTGCAAAATAGATTTGCAATCACCAGACCATACTTTGGCAATTATTATCGATGGCAGTTCAGGCTTGGTTGCATTTGGTTGGCTACATGGCTCAGGTTCAGAATCTAAAGGATGGAGTAAAAGAAGTGCTAGTAAGCGCCCATTCTTCAAACCTGTAAGTCTCGAACCGCGCCTTGCCCGTTGTGCGGTGAATCTTGCCTGCGGAGATAGGGCGGGAGTTCTGGTTGACCCTATGTGTGGAACTGGGGGGCTACTAATAGAATCGGCAATGACCGAAAGGGGAACCTATGGCGTCGATATCGAAGAAGAAATGGTCGATGGAAGTAAACGAAACCTCATTCACTTTGGCCTAGAAGCAGAGGTGGTTAGAGGGGATGCAACAACTCATTTAGTCGGTAAAAAAATCGCTGGTATAGCAGTAGATCCACCATATGGTAGAAACTCCCAGGGTAGTTCAGAAAAAATGCTATTGATGGCAGCAATGCTTTCCAATCTTCATTCGCAAGTCGAGAAAAACACTGGTCTAGTGATGATTATTCCAGTTATTGATGGCGTGATAGAAACCCCGCCATTATCGGCACACGGTTGGGAAACTGAAGCGCAATTCGACATCCCAGTTCACGCTAGTTTAGCACGTAAACTCATTATTTCCCGAGCCGTTCCTCAAGATTAAGGAGACGAATAGCATCCTCGTCCCCAGGTTCATCAAAGGCATCGAGGTGAAGGCATAGTTCATCTAAGACAGCATTATCTTTTGGATCTAAGACGATTGGATAAGTGGTACAGCCCATAGGTCGGGCTTCATACACAGTGCAGATACCTGGTGCCTTCTTTTCTGCACTATCCGTGGCTAGAAACACGCAGGCCTTCGTACTATCGTTATTCAATAAACGACGTATATTCTCATCATCACGGAAACAGAAATCACCCTCTTTCATACCAGTGCGACGTGATAATCGTGCTGCTTCTGAAGCAGTGATTGGCATTGTCGTTTCACGACAACAGAAACTACACCCCTCTGAGATACAGGGTAGTGCGCGTGCCATAACCCAGCCGAGAACAAGCGCGGTATTGAAGAGGGGGGATTGACCGCAGGTCAAATGGGCAATTAGGGTAGTCTGGATATCCTTCCGGCTTTCGGAGCCGGAGACGTGGGTTCGAATCCTGCATTGCCCGCTTCGAATAACTTACATCTCAACGAGTTATTTTGGCGAGCAAAATAAGTTGAAATGGCCATTACACTGTTTAACAGCATGTTGAAAACACAGTTGTCAGACGCTAACATATGGGGAGGCGTACACACGCAGGGGGCATCGTCCTGCTATTCCTTATCTCCGCCCTTTCTGGGTGCTTTAGCGCCGAAGAACCACTTGTTGAAACCGTAGAATTATATTATCCAGATCTCTATGAACGCCATACTCTTGATTGGAATACAAGTTATACTCACAGTTTTCTTCTGAATCCCGGGCCTCACTATGCATTGGATGTGCAAGAAGCCACCATTGAGGTTGATACAACAGGAGTCTGGGAAGGCGGTCCAAATTCGGCCGAGGTTCACCTATCCTATTGGTTACCATCAAACACCGAACAAGGAGATCAAGTACCCATAATCGCTGTTGTTAGCCCCTATTTCTCATATGGCCAACCTGGAAGTGAATCATCTCCAACCAATGTAGTCGGTGGTGGCCGAGGGGAGTTTATCTACGATAATTTCATCCCTCACGGCTATGCTTTCGCCCAAGTTGCAGTATTTGCAACAGAAGATAGTAGCGGCTGTTTCGATTATCGCGGTGATGGGGAAGGGCTTAGCATCCATACTGCAATTGAATGGCTTGGAGTACAAGACTGGAGTAATGGAAATGTTGCTCTTTACGGAAAGTCATACGAAGGCGCAACCGCTTGGGAAGCAGCAGCACAAGGAAGTTCTCATCTGAAGACCATTGTTCCGATTTCAGGAACTACAGCACTTGGGCCACTTCTTTACAAGAATGGTAGCGCCGAAGCTCGCAGTCAAATCATGCACAGTAATTATGGCGGCAGCATCCTCGATTACGACGGTGATGATCTCGACAATATGTGCGCTGATGTAGTAGAAGGATTCCTAGCAGGTCCTACTCGATACGGTTTGGGAGAAGCCGATCCATATATGGACAATTATTACGATGAGCGCAGTCATATCGACAAGGCTCTTGGCAAGTATAACGGCAGTATTTACTGGGTTCAGGGGTTACAAGATTGGAATGTCGACCCGCACCAAGTTTTCGGTGGCCCGCCGGGAACCAATTGGTATCAGGAATACATCGACAATGATTACGAAGTCGCTGGAATGCTTGGTCAATGGGAGCACAATTATCCCGATCAATGGACTAAACATAACGCGCAAGAATCAGGGTTTGGCGGAGAAGCAATTCACAATATGACTCGTTGGGATTGGGCTCAAGATTTGTTCGAATGGATGGAATATTATCTCAAAAACATCGGGCCAAAACCAGCATTACACGCACAGGTCCAACGTAATGACGGAGAATGGCGCATTGAAGAGACATGGCCACCTTTAGATGTGGAAAAGATGCCATTATCAATCGGTGATTGTAGTAATGATGGCGCCTTTACTGGAGGAGGAGCTCCTGTTGTTGGCGGGGGACAAACAGTTACAGTAGAATGTCCATCGTTAAGCGACTCAGATCTTCACATAGCAGGTTTAGCAACCATACATATCACGGCAGTTCCAACTTTTGATGGGGGACAGGTATTCGTAGAGATGCAAGATGCTGAAACCGGTATTCGGTTAGGACACGCGACCATGGATGTCAGATATCATGCAGGTGGATATGATGCACAAACAGTCATCCCAGGCCAACAAATTACATTGTTAATGGAATTCCAAGCAATAGATGCCATTCTTCCTGCTGGACATGGAATAAGATTGATCATGTCAGAACAAGGACTGGACTATCTCGCACCTGCTTGCGGAAACACGTGTACAGTGCACGTTCTACCTTCACTATCAACATTAGAACTACCCGTTATTGAGCGTGACGGCAGTAATATCCTAATAACTCCACAAACCGTAGAGTAGAAAGAAATAATTTTGTAGAATCTTTATGGCTAAGCCAACCTTCTAAGAATTAAAACTAAAATTAGCAATGCGATTATTGCCATTGAACCATCTACCGCTAGATCTGTAGAACTAGAGTAGCGTTCGGAAAAAGGCATCGGGTCGTTTGAATCACCCACTCCGTCGCCATCAGAATCTTTGTACTCACTAGCATCATTGGGGAATGAGTCGTAGAAATCAGCGTCTCCATCACTATCGCTATCTTTCACTGCTTGCGGGTCGTCTGGAAACTCATCTATTTGATCAGCATAACCATCATCATCACGGTCGGAAGAGAATTGAGGGTCAGTGGGAAAGTCATCACTATTATCGCCAACTCCATCACTATCAAAATCATCCCATTCACGAAAATCAGATGGGAACGCATCCGAATTATCGCCATGACCATCACCATCGGTGTCATTCCATTCAGTTACATCAGTTGGAAATGCGTCTGAATTATCTCCGTAACCATCACTATCTTTGTCATTCCACTCGCCGGCATCTTCTGGAAAGGGATCAGTATTGTCACCAAAACCGTCTCCATCACTATCATTCCATTCCAAGTCATCATCGGGGAATGCATCATGATCATCAGACCATCCATCACCATCGCCATCAGGGCATCCCGGTAATGGGTGAAGAGAAGTACCGAATACAGTGAGGCAACTATCTGAATTGTCTCCGGTGCCATCTCCATCTTGGTCACTCCATTCGCGTGGATTATTTGGAAATGCATCAGAATTATTTCCTACACCGTCGGAATCAGAATCACTCCACTCATCGGGATTATTTGGAAATGCATCGGCATTATCGCCAACACCATCGGAATCGGAATCACGCCATTCATCTGCATCAGTAGGGAATGCATCATCGCCATCTTGGTAGCCATCATCATCTGTATCACTGTCAAGTGGATCACTTCCTGCAGCAGCTTCATCTGCATCAGATAGGCCATCATTATCATCGTCCAGATCTTCAGTATCAGTGCAACCATCACCGTCACTATCGAGTTGCGTCCCCCCAATTTCCCCCTTAGGGCATGCATCTTCAAAATCAAGAAGGCCATCATTATCATCATCGTCATCTGTTATGTCTATGCAACCATCGTAGTCATGGTCAGAACCATTCGGATCCTCAGGGCAAGGGTCAATATCATCACTTAGACCATCACCATCGCTATCACGCTGACTTGGTGCACAGCCATTAGCATCAGCGATTTCACTAACAGATGTATTATCACAAATATCGATACCATTGGCAACGCCATCACTATCAGAATCTCGTTGAGCCCAACTACAACCATTTTGGTCGACTATGTCATCATCTGTCCACTCACAGAGATCATTGGTATCGGCAACTAAATCTCCATCTCGGTCAGGTATGCCGATAAGGCTGTCAGCAAAATCACCTATCGCTGCATGCATTGTCGCAGTTGGGTGGGCTTTGTCGAAATAGAGATATTGTTCGACATTATTTACGACAGGGTCGCCAGAATTGCATATAGGTAGTGGTAGAAGACTACCTGTCGAACTACACGCAGGCTGAATTGTGTTGGTAATGCCAAGATGGTTTGCATTACTTACGATTTGATCGAAAAGAGTATACGTATCCAATAATTGTATTTCTATATTCAATGAAGATACTAAATCGGCAACTGCAGTTGCAAGTTTTTGATTATATTCTATTACATCAGCAGCCATCTGTGTTTGTGCACTATTACTACGAGATTGAACCTCAGGTGTTGTTTCCAAAGGTGGTAAATTTGGCACAATAAATCGGCTAGCTCCCGCCTCAGATAGTGTAGTAATGTGAGATGCCATATTGGCGCTGATTATATCTGGATCACCACTGCCATACAGGAAGTCATTACCACCGGCCCATAATATTACTAATTCATCACTACCGATATTAGTTTGTACATTCGTAAGATAAGAATTGATCTGTGCCCCGACATTTGGTAGTATCAGATAACTGTAGCCTTGACCGGTTTGACTCCCTCCAAATGCACGATTATCTCCAACTTCAGTACCAGTGCCATGCGTCGTGGTAATACCCATCGACTCTGATAAATGTTCAACCCATACCGGTCCATTCGAAAATCGACCATTCCAGTAGGGGGGTACATCTGGTGTATTGATACTGCTTTTGGCATTACCCATATCTGAGAGACTATCGCCGAAGACTAGTATATTCGAGGCATACGGTAGAATTGAGTTGTGTAAAACCACAAATTCTCCGCTCGCATCAGCAATTAAGCCACCGTCTTTTGATAGAGAAACATCTACTATTACGTATCTTTCACCACTGAAGAATGCGTGGAATTGGAAACTCTTCGTAGTATAGGTGGCGCTTTGCTGCCAAGTTTCATTTACTGTTATGAGAGTGCCAGAATTATCTTTCAGTTGAATCGTCAAATCATGTAAAACGCCATATTGAACGCCAGAAATTGTTATGTTAACCTCAACGGTTTCATCAGAAAACCAAATCTTATGATCTAGTGAAACATCGATTTCAACTGCTCTAGCATCAGCAGAACTGGTCAGTGAAACCAAAGGTAAGCAAAGTAGGAAAACTACCAGCAGGGTTAGGCGCACGGTGCGTAACCTATACTGCCCCTACATGTTGCTTGCGGAGAATAGCAAATTGCAAACAATATCGTATCAATGAATATGTTGACATTATCTTGTCAATCTCATAATAGCAATACCACAAGAAATAGGAATTGGTATTCGAATACTATTTGCGTTTCCAAGTATGTACTTTCTCTTCTCCCCAGACAAGCTCTTCGTCTTGAATGAGTCTTGTAAGATCAAACTCAACCAGTACTGGTTTCTTATGTACAACCTCTGATTTCACCAATAAAAATCGGTCGACCAAATCTTGCTCAAGGAAATAATCGATAGTATCGGGCCCACCTTCGATCAATAAATGCTGAACCTCCATATCCCCCAACATTTCAAGAAGCCTCTGTAAGCCATTGAATCCACTTTGAAGTAACATGGTCCTATTGCTATCATTTAGTAGAGTTGCATCTTCAGGAATTCTAGAGTTGGGATCTATAACTACTCTCAGCGGTTGCCTCTCACAATCTACATGACGAACTGTAAGCGAGGGATCATCTCGAATGACAGTATTCACTCCAACTAGGATTGCGTCACAATCTCGTCTTAATTCGTGTACTTTTACTAGACATTCTTGAGAGGTAAATCTTTGCGAATCTTCTCCAAGGTCGTCAACACTGCCATTGGCATCAACTGCAACTTTGACGGTAACAAACGGCTTTCTGTGTTCGCACCAATGTAGGAAGTAACGCATTTGGTTCGCAGCCTCTTCTTTGAGCAAACCTTTCTCAACAATGATATTTGCATCTTCAAGCACACTGATACCCTCTCCTCTGACATTAGGATTAGGGTCTTCTTGAGCGATGATTACTTTCGAAATACCAGCCCAAAGCAAGGATTCAGTACAAGGTGGGGTGCGGCCAAAGTGATTACAGGGTTCAAGAGTAACATACGCGATGCAGTCCTTGGTTGCGATACCCTTCTGTTCAGCATCATGAATAGCCATTTGTTCCGCATGCAGGCCACCTAGATGTTCATGCCAGCCCTCTGCAACAATTTCTCCATCTTTGACGATAACACACCCGACCAAAGGGTTTGGTGATACTTTACCGCGTCCAAACTCGGCAATTTCGATAGCACGTTGCATGCGAGCGCGGTCCTCTTCACTCCACTGCATAGGTCAATCGAGAGGCTTTCCTATCATGACACCTTCCATCCCAGTGGATATGCTCTTGAGGTTACCAGTATCTGCCGGTGCATGGTCGAGATTCACTGCATAGTCAACCCAGCCAGCCGCGATGGTAATTGTGGTAAGCAATGGCCGCAAATATCTGAGCAATTGACAGAGGTTGGATTCAAAGTTCACACTCACATCACCAAAAAAGTAGGACACGCTGGACACATTGCATGGGATCTGCGTCAAAGCGGCGTCACTGGTCTAATTGTAGCAGTTGGAGGCGATGGTACTACCCATGAGGTCGCTAGTGCTTTACGCGGTAGCGATATTCCTCTGGGAATTATTCCTTATGGTTCAGGAAATGATTATGCTATCACCCAAGGGATTCCACGCGATGATTTATCAGCGGCAATCTCGATTCTCAAAGATGGCGTCGATCGCCGCTGTGCAGCCTGGCGGTTAGAAGGATTTGCTGCTGAAGCTACCAAAGGTTATCCTGCGCCACAAAGCAATGTTTGGGATGGAGATCCCGAACGTGAAGGAACTGTTGTTCGCTGGGTGTTCTTAGAGAGCGATGCTGGCATTACCAGTGCGGTTAGTAGGGCGAAATTATCTCGAGCAAAATGGATAAAAGGTAATATCAAATATACATATCTAGGTGTTACAACAATTCCATTTTGGCCACGGCGTAAAGTTTGGTTGAAGCTTGATGATGAGGAAGCAGAGGTCGTCGATCTAACCATGTTCGCTGCAACCACAGGTGAAACTTTTGGAGGGGGTTACAAAGTATGTCCAGGAGTTACACCAGTCGATGAAAAGGGTAGTCTTGTCTTCGCGCCTCGTTTATCTCGCTTGAGAATGCTTGGATTAATGGGGCCGGTGAAAAAAGGTAAACACATTGGAAAGTGGGGTATTTATCAAAGAGCTGCCAATCGTATAGAGATAAAGCCGGTTGACAAAGACGGTATTGCTCAAGAGCAACCCTTTGGTAAGCCGACATGGGTACAAGCAGACGGTGAACCTTGTATCATCGCACCTGCTACATTAGAATGGAAACGCAATCAATTATTGGTACGCGGTGCCATCAATGTAGATTGGGCTTAGAGAGAGAAGTCATCAAAGTCATCACTTGCAATTGAAGTGTCATTTCTTTTGGGTGGTCCTTTTCTTTTTGGCGGCCCCGATCTTCTCTCAGGTTGTGATTTACTCGGAGGCGGGCCTCCGCCTCTTGGTCCAGGTTCGCGAGAAGCAGGGCCCGGAGATTCTGCTCTTTTCTTGACACTTCTTCTTTTCACTGGTTGTTTCGTTTCTGCAGGAGCGGGTGAACTTGAACCAAATGATTTTGATGCAGATGCAGAGAAGTGAGACTTTGGCTCAACACTGGTTCCAGGTGCGGCTGTTACTCCTCCGCCCATCGACCCAGTAACTACAGGCCCCGTATCTAATGCAGTTGCAGTGGTAACACTAGTTGCTGTGGAGGTTGGCATAGCAGCTGCGCTCTCGGTAACTGTAACTCCTCCTCCTATTGCTTGGACATTACCGCTGTCAATAGGCCCACTTGAAAGGATATTATCGAGATTGAAACCTGCTAGTGCTGGAGTGTCCTCGACCTCGTTTTCCTTTTCCGCTTCGGGCTTCTTGCGAATTTCAAAGTCGTTTTCATCTTCTTTTTCATCCGAGAACCCTTCTTTCTTTGCTCGGCGTAGATCTTTCTTCATGGTTTCAGCCTTCGAGAAACCATCGCGACCGAGTAGAGTCTTAGCGGTTGATTTAGCCCCATGTAAAATTATCATATTAGAAACGACATATGCTCCTACACCGCCACCTATGCCGAATATCATGAAGAAAAAGATGAAGCCCCACTTGCCTAGATAATCAACATCACCAAGAGACCATTCATCATCATCATTTCCAGTTTGGCTGACAACTCCGCTCTCAAGTTCAATATTTGTCACATAGACGTGATAGTTGCTGACCTTCTCTGTAGAAACACTACAATCACTCTCGACATCTGCATTGACAAAGGTATCTGAAGAATTGCTATCAATCAATATCCATCCTGTAATTGTAACAGCCTGATGCAAGGTCTCAATTGCGTTCATATTATCCAATATATTTTCAGATGCAGGGATAATGCCAATGATGAAGAAAGTAGCTCCCTCTTTTGTCAAAGGGTCGGAACCAGCACCTGCTTTAGAATTAGGAGAGTTTGGATCTATCCAATCTGGGATGTATAGTTTAGGACCCATTCCTTCATCCATCTCTGCAGCCTCATTGTAATCCATTGCTTCCATTGCAACTGCTCCGGCTACACCAATGTCTCTTCCATCCTGGAGACTATTGTCATGAGTTGCATAAATTACAGAATCTGCAAGATATCCGCTGAATGTTAGTTTATTTCCACCTGCAACCAAACCTTCGGTGCGATTTAGTTCATTGGTGTTACAGCCCATTATCTGGTAAGGACCGTGGTCCCCCGTATATTTGTTCATTCCAGAATTAATAGTAACGTTTTCACCGGTCTTGGTAATCATCATTTCATCGGTGCCAGTGCCCCAATCTGCAGTTGGCGCGGCAGTACATCCGACCAATGACATACTAGCGAGAACGAAGATAGCAAGCAGTGGTAAGGTGCGCCCCATGTTCCTCACAGAGAGCCTTCACTTTGAGAAGCCTTTGCTTGTAAGCCAAGACAAAAGGTCATGAAAGAAAGTCACCACGACCTGCCCAAGCGGAGATCGCAAAGTCTGGTATTGCGCCGGCCTTGAAAGCCGGTGGTGTAAGCCACGGGAGTTCGAATCTCTCTCTCCGCGCCATAATTACAAGCACTGCTGATGTATTAGAATGCCCAGAAAATGTGGCTAATCTTCACGTCTAGTAGCGATTATTGCTAAACCAACCGCAGAGGCGATTGTTGCGAAAGTAAAACCTGGTAGCCACGAGTCATCATCAGCGTTTGAATTTCCAATCGCTTTAGATCCTGTAGCCACCATGTGAATATCTGCAACTACTTCGGCTACGGCCCAATCTGAACCTGGCCACGAGACTACCGGTTTGAAATTAGCATCGAGGATGTAAGTAGAGGAGGAATGACCAACAGTATAATCTGGCTCATCTGGCGCTATCTCAATACAACTCAACATATCATCGCCTGGCCATGTATATCCAGCGTCACACATACAGTGCGCATTCTGCCCTTCGCCCATTATCCATCCATGCTCATTACACACAATTTGTTCGATTAGATGAGCATTAGGCACAGGTATTTGGTCGTGGCTAGTACTGTTAGGTGCCCAAGCGATGTAATCCTGTCCGTTTAGTTCATCAAGACCAGAATCGCTATCAATCCAAGTATTATTTTCCTTATTCCAGATATGAAGGTTCCAATGCCATGACGCATTCATAGAAGGCTCGTTTTCAATAGACTCTAGGTAATGGCCGTGAGGAGGCGAATCTGGCGCACTAAAGTTCACTCCCGCAGAATCCAATGCCGACGTAGTCATATGCCATCCATTGATATCAGGCAGGATTGTAGTATCATTACTTCCATTCGGATACACGAGGGTAACACTAGCATTTTCATCCATCGATGGAGGGATCTCTGAGTCGTCCGTAGTATTCGGTGCAAATGCTAATCTGGAGTGATTTAGAGCGTCTACATCGTCTAAATTATTTCCTTCAACTGCGTTCCAGATCGAATCGCTTTCATTCCAAATATGCACTTCCCAAAACCATGACATATCATCGGGATTGTTAATTTCATTGAAGCCAACCACGACATTTTCGTTTACTAGAGACGAATAATTAACATTCCAATTTGCATCATATGTAGCTCCTTCTAGAAGGTGGTAACCAGTAGGTCTAACTTCGTATTGATTTGCTAAACCATTAGCATCGACGATGATGACAGCCATTCCAGATGTCATGTTTGTGTCATACATATCAGATGTCATATTCATTTCAGCCATTACTTCACTTACATTGGCTACGGGTTCACTAGCCAAAGGTTGTGGCTTACTTATGACAAAGAACAAATCCCATACTGGTTTTATCGTATCTAGTTCACCAGTTAAATGCGGCCAATCAACACCGTGCATATTCATGTAAGCAGTCAGTTTTTCAGGAGTATCATAGTTTGGGTCAACCGATATCGAGACAAAATTAACTTTGAGAGAATCGTCGACATCGAGTTGTACAGATCTCAGTTTTTGAGTAATTATAGGACAAACATCAATGCAGCGAGTGAATATGAATGAGACGACGGTAACGTCTCCAGTTAGGCTATAGAATGAAAAGTTCTCTCCAGTCTGGTTACTCAGGGTGAAATCAGCAACCGCTGGGCGGCCTAATTGTTGACCATTGTAGTCCATACCAGCAGCACTGGGTATTGTTGAAGCCAGGAGTAATAATGAGAACAGAATGGCCTTAACTCTCATATCTTTACGTAAAAGCACTAACATATCAATAGCACGCTTTCATATATCAAAGAACGTGAACTTAGTTGGTCACATAAGTGTAATCCCAATTAGGCGTACACCATGATGGGAGTCCAATAATACTGTCAGGATTTGAAAGTCCGATTCCCCATAGCATCAATACCACGAAGGCGATAGGAAATAGAGCGGTCATAGTATAGACGATTGGGTCTCCTTTTAGGTGCATGAAGAATGCAGCAATACCGTAGGCTTTGATGATTCCAACTCCGATTAGAATGGCCCAGACGATTTTCAGATCCATAGAATCGCCATAGAATACAGCAGCTACTTCAACGACAGTAAATACCATCAATACCAAGAAATTCCAGAAGTAAATATCTTTCCCCATTATCATTGTATCTCCCATTTTAGTCACCTCAATATAGATAGAATGCTGGGAAGATTGCTACCCATGCTAAATCAACAAAGTGCCAATAAAGCCCGAAGTACTCTATTCCCATGGCATTGTCATTGTCTTCACTATAGCCAACAGTATCGGCTTTGAAAATCAAGAAAAGCATCACTAATAATCCAATGAATACGTGAAGTCCGTGCGCACCGGTTGCTATGTAGAAAATCGAGCCTGCTTGAGTGCCGATATCGAATCCTTCTGCCACGAGATGACTCCATTCAATCAGCTTCAGAACGATGAACAGCGACCCCAACATCAAAGTGATAATCAAATAATTGCGAACCGCTAGTTGGCGAGTTGGGAATAGTGATTTGAGCAACTTATTCTTAGAAGGCTCCCAGTTGCTATCCTTTGCGGTTTTGAGGGCTAATACAATCGTATAGGATGAGATGATCAAAGCAAAGGTATTGATTGCACCTGGCATCAAAGTGCCAATATCGTGACGCAATAAATCACTGGCAGTTGTCACATCGACAGTATCACACTTACCGGCATCTTTAGCCCATTCAGTACACCATCCAGTTCTCATTCTTAGATATGAAGAGAAGAAAGTAGCGAAGACCATCATTTCACTCATTAGGAAAACCCACATTCCTGCTTTACGGATATCTTGGCCGCCAAATGGCTTACCATATGCGATTTGTTCATGGAAACCACTCAAATCCTCACGCCACCAATTTCCAATTCCTATGATTAGTATGGAGGCGCCAAGAATAGAAGCTGCGAATCCACCGAATTCAGCAGTAACGTCTAGTCCAAGCATCGACTTGCAGGTATTGACAAAACCAGGGAATCCAAACATGAAGAAGAAAAGTCCGGTTGCCATTAGGATTGGTGATGCGCTTCCATGGTGCTCTTCGTGGTCATCACCATGATCATCATGTTCTGGTTCCGGTTGTATACTGTTGAAGAAACCAGTCAGGATATAGAATGCGGCATAAATGCCCGTCATGATCAAGATTGTTTTACCAGCAGTGGTCCAAGTTAGGTATGACAGATGCGCTTGTGTTTTCGCACTTTTCGCCTCTTCGTATTCAGCATCACCAGTATGGTAGCCATCAGCGATTACTTTGTCGTAATTTACTACAGCATCGTCCCAGATGTGGTGGTAACTCGAACCAATCCCTACAGCCATTCCTAGGTAAGCAAAAACACCGATAACGATTAATCCGCCGCCGATAATAACACTACGCATCCAAGCTGAATTCTTGACATCGTGTAAATTTGAACTCATGAAACCACCTCTTCGGCTTCACCTTTTTTCTTACTTGTCCATAACCTATCTTTGACCTTCTTAGTTGTATGACCGTGATCATGTCCCTCGTTTGCATCTTTTTGTTTTGGTATGATGTCAAAAGAGGGAGTAGGAGGTGGGCTGGTTGTAGACCATTCCAAAGACCATCCGCCCCAGGGATCCTTGCCAATCTTTTCACCGCGTCGCGAACTGTATATCAAGTTCCAAAGCAGGATTAATTGCGAAAGTCCGAAGATGAAAGCGAAGATTGAAATCGTCATGTTATACTCTGCAAAACCTGAATCCACAGCATAGGTGTGAGTTCTACGTGGCATACCCATTATTCCGAGTGCATGCATAGGCCAGAATGTGGCGTTAAAAGAACTGAAAGCAATAAGGAAGTGCCATAGGCCCATGGTTTCGTTTAATTTACGACCAGTTACCTTTGGATACCAATAGTAAACACCGGAGAATAATGCGAAGACAGTTCCACCGATGAAAACATAGTGGAAGTGCGCAACAACGAAATAACCATCATGGAAGTGTGTATCTAATCCTGCTACTGGGAAAAACATACCAGAAAGACCTCCAAGGGTGAAGGTAATGATGAATCCTAATGACCACAATGTATGCGTCTTGAAGATTAAACTTCCACCCCAAAGGGTTGCTAGCCAGTTGAAGATCTTCACTCCTGTTGGAATAGCAACAGCCATTGTGGTAATCATGAATGCAGCTCTCCAGAATGGATCCATACCGCTGGTAATCATGTGGTGTCCCCAAACAATGAATCCTACAATTCCGATTCCTACCATAGCATATACCATTGATTTGTAGCCGAAGATAGAACGTCTTGCACTTGTGGCTAAAACCTCACTTACAATACCAAAGGCAGGAATGATAACCACGTATACCTCAGGGTGGCCAAAGAACCAGAACAGATGTTGGAACAACAATGGATCGCCACCTGTTGTAAAGAATACAGTGCCTAAGGTGTGGTCGAATAATAAGAATGCTAGGCCAATAATCAATGCAGGTAATGAGATGTAGAGCATGAATACACTGATTAGTACAGACCAAGTAAACAATGGCATCTTCATCCAAGTTACACCAGGTGCGCGCATAGTAAATGCAGTTGTTATGAAATTAATACCACTCAGAGTCGATGATGCACCAAGTAAAACCATCCCGCCGATGAATGAGACTGTGCCGGAGTTCGGTCCGGCATCACCTATTCCTGAAAGGCTAGAATATGGTGGATACATAACCCACGTGATATCTGCGGCTTCACCGCTCCAAATCCCAGCGAATAGCAACGGAGCAGCAGCGACCAAGAGCCAAAATCCGAGAGCATTGATACGCGGGAAAGCAAGGTCCCTTGCACCAATTTGCAGCGGTAGAACATAATTCATGAAGCCAGCGATCATCGGCATTGCTCCGAGGAAAATCATTGTAGTTCCATGGAGGGTGAAGAACGAATTGTATTCATCGTAACTGAGGAAATCATTCTCAGGTAGCGACAATTGTATTCTGAATAGTAGTGCTAGTAATCCGCCAACTAAGAAGAAGAAGAACCCGAATAAGAAGTAAAGAATACCGATTTCTTTGTGGTCGTTTGTAGTTAGCCACGGCTTTAGATAATACCAGAAGTTAGCAATTGAGAATCTCTCAGGGTTGTTGGTGTAGAATACCCACATTGTCCCTAGTAGTATCAGACTTATTGCCAATCCGATAATGGTCAAGAGAATTGTAAGAGGAGGGGCTGTTGGTGCCTGAACATCTGCATTTATCCCTGGGATGGAGAACAGTAGTGACGCAGGTGCATCGCCATTGAAAGTGCCATCACCATTGACTGCATTTCCGTGGATTGTAAAATCGACAGAAGATTCATCATCTGCTGGAGCAGTCCATTCAAAGGTCCAAGAGCGTTGTTTATTCCCGGCAACTGTATGAGCGTAACCGCCTTCCAGTTCTTGTCCTAGTGTGGGGTCAGAACTGACAATAGTGCCGCCAGTGTTGAGAATCCTATAACCGCCTAAGTGATCTTTTGTCCCATCGATCGCCATGTCATTCTCAAGAGTGAGAGTAAATGTGTAGGTCTCACTTGCGTTAAAATTCTCAGGAAGGCCATCTACGGTTATCGAAGTTTGACTAGAAGATGCTCCTAGTTCGTGACAACTACATCCAGAGTCGGCGACAGAACCAGGTCCTGATGAAAGAGCATCCATCTGCGGCACAGCAAATAAAGCCAAGATGAAAACAGTTAGAATTGTAAATGTTCTAGTTCTCATGCAAGCGCCTCCCTATTTTCAAAGACGATGCCATAATCGGCCTCACAATTCATACCTTCTCTAGCTACAACGGTAACTTCTCCAATCATCATCGAGTGTTGCATGCCACAATACTCTGCACAGCGGATAGGGAAGGTGCCTGATTCATCAGGTTGAATAAACATATTAGTTCCTTGAGGAAGTCCAGGAACTAGGTCTTCTTTCATTCCCCATTCGTGAAGCCAGAACGAATGCTGAACTCCGACATAAGCAGGATTAGCGTCAGTGCCCGCTTTGGAATGGAGATTAAATGCTACATTTTCATCACATGGGATAATCAGTTGGTTACTCGGAGTATTGAACTGATGTCCTACTGGGATGTGGCTCCAAGTGTGCATTACATCACCCTCGGAATTCTTAACTTCGACAATTGAAAATAGGTTTTCATCAAAGGCCATAGCAACATAGAGACTCATCGCATTACTAGATTCAGTCAAATTATAATCTGCCGCAGCCCCATCTACACTGATTGTAGCGGTAACGGCTGACATGTTGGAGGAAGTGATTGTCAAGTCATTAGCGAAAGTGACATCGATATCAGAACTGACATCCTCATAGGTAAGAGGATCATCATATTCGAAGTTCCAGAACCATTGGTATCCAGTGACGGTTACGTTGAATGCATCATCCTCTGCAGGATATGCTCCCCATACTAAATTCATAGAGCCAAAAGCGATGTAAGTAACCCACATTATCAGGATACTTGGCCCAAGGAACCATGCAAATTCCAATTTTGCATTATGACGTTCGACAGGAAAAGTTCCAACTTCAATTTTGTCAGGGTTGGTATGCTCGACAATTCCAGCACGATATCTTAGAATAGCAATAATCATCCATGAAAATGCGAATATTCCTACCAATATAGACCAGAACATAAATTTGTCATACAGGACATAGAACATTGAATTCTCATCAGGCCACAGCTCTCGCATGACTCTCCCTGTGTTAGTCGCAGTGATGCTCCCTTTAAGCGGTTCCGTTGAATTACTTCTCCCACAGGGAGAACGAATTGTAATGTTCATCAACCCAGCCCTATAGCAAGTATCGATGAATCTTCCAGCCAGCATCCAAACCACATTGGATGGAAGGGTATTACTGGAGGTTGAAGTTAAGCCTTCTTCAACACAACAAGGGATAATCGGTTACAATAAATGGCGTTCAAGACTTCAAATAGCGGTAAAAGCCCATGCCGAAAAAGGCAAAGCAAACCATGCGGTATGCAATTTGATGTCAACGCTATTGGCTACAGAAGTAACAATCTCCTCAGGCCACACTTCGCGCAAAAAACGTCTTTCGATACACGAATTGAGCGCGGAACAAATAATTGAAAAATTGGAGGAAGTTTGTGAATAGAGAACTTCGTTTTGAAATCGCGGCTAAAGCTCTAGCAGAAGCACGCAGTGCAAACCGTTCCGGGGCGGCGATTCTGGTCGAGGGTAAACGCGACAGATCGATTCTTGAAAATCTAGGTTTTAATGGAGAAATCATTCTCTTGAATCGCGGTTGGACTATTGAAAGAGTAATTGTCAATCTGATAGAGGAACATTCGCGAAATCCGATTATTTTGATGGATTGGGACCGAACGGGAGATCGGTTACAGAAGGAGATAACAACTCGGCTACAATCACTAGATATTGCAATTGCTTTAGAGCCAAGACGCACCCTATCTAGGACTTTTAGGCCAGAGACATTGTGTGTTGAAGGAATAAGAAAATTCATAATCGATTTACGGCCGCTAATAGATGTTAACGATCCAGAGGGGGCAGACGAACTCCATCTTCTTTGACGGTATTCAGTACCACGTGTGTAAATGAACGAACAACACCTTCGAGGGTGAAAACCGATTTTGTTAAATCATCGAGGTCAGACCTGTCTTTTACTCTAGCCAGAACCATTGAATCCCAATCCCCAGTCGTATCATATACTGTGAAAACCCTTGGGTCGGAGGATATTTTTTCTTGAACTTCAATCATACGGCCCTTTTCAATTCTCAAACCAGCCATGATTGTCATACCCCATCCGACTGATTCAGCATCCAATCTTACCCCGTATCCTTTGATTATACCATCTTTTTCTAAACGTTGCATTCGGTTGGTAATAGTGCCTTGTGCGACACCGATTTTACTTGCTAGTTTCCGCTGACTTGTACGTGAATCTCTTTCGAGTTCTTCGATGATAGAACGGTCGATATTGTCCAGAGCCATGTTCTGAGCAAGTGTAACTCCCGCTTCAATCCATCGGAGCAGGGTCTGGTAATCTTAAATCGAGCATCCATTCTCCGAGATATTCGGTTGAAATTGGTAAATGTAAGCTAAAATCGCCACTTCCATGGACTTTTAATGTACCAGTTATGACACTATTGGGCATCATTTTGTCCTCTTTTATCTTATTACTAGATTTCCAGCCACCAGTGAATTTGATATCGCCGATTTCAACATCAATATTTCCGGCAGTTAGGGTGTATTCAACTTTCTCACCCTTTACCAACCATCTTCCTTCTAGAGTAGGCAATCCTTTTTCCCGCTCTCTTTCACTGAGAATTACAAAGACGACTCCAGTTAGTATCACGGTTAATACGATTGCAGGGGCCAGCAGAGATGCAACAGGTTCACTTTGCCAATGAGTCGGTAATGCCGTTCTTGTAAAGGCGAGAGTGGTAGTATTTTGTTCGCCATTAATTCCTCCTGTCATGACGACCATTACCTCATAGCGATTGGTGAATGCAGTATCTTCTAAATCGATTCCAGCGCCTTCTAAGTGTTCTGAAGTTAATTCAATCGACCAATTGTTTTTGACACCTGCTTCACCACTAAATTCAGAATTCGGAGCCCAATCGCGTAAGATATTATGCGCGGTTCTTCCGTAGTCATCTCTTGCATTACTCTCAAGCAAAAATACATGGATTTGCGTATGGCTACTCAAATTATAATCGGATGTGAAATCACTACTGATGACGATAGATTCAGGCTCTACATCTCCTCGAATTTGAATTGATATTTCCATATTGATTTTTTGCGGCGTCAAGGAGGTATTGGCTATTTCACCCAGCGGATCTTCAGAATCGATATATTTTCCATTGATTGCAATTCCAGTTCCGTTTTCAATGCCATATGCGACCACTCTAGTATTGGCTTCATCACCAGGCCACCCTCCCCCTTCAATCTCAGCACCAGTACGCCAATGAACAAGATTTATTTCACCGGCGACATCCATCTCTTCCAATTTTTCAACGATATCGGAGTCATCAGGTCCGTGAAACCATTCGACTAGTGGAGCAGATGCGTCCTCACTATGCTGACTTTTACTTGCATGTATTTGTACAACTTCTGCTGCCGCTAATGGTAAAATAATCAAGAATGCTAAAACTGTGGTAAGCAATCTCATTCTAAGTCCTCCACTATCAAACGTGTTAGTTCAATTACATTCTTGCTGACCATCAAAGTCAAGCGACTATCAACCCATGCTGGCAGCATTATTTGACCATAACGTACCACTAGAGGCCCCCATTCAACACCGATTTCTAGTGCAATATCGGGTTCCGCACTTCCAAGTAACAATTCTTTGAGAGTATCGAGAGATATTTCAGCGAGAGAGGAGGTAATGTTATCACGTATTGCGGCCATTCCTTCTTGGCGAATTCTCCATACGCCTTTATTCTCGACAAAACACGGCATTCCCACTTGTGTTGCCCGTAAAGGGTGCCAGGAATCACCTTGCCAACTACCGCCATTTGAGCGAGGACTAATCGGTTGGTAAAGTCTGGTTTTAGCAATTTTACTAACTATTGAACAGCGTTTACCCCTGCTCCACCAAGTCCACTTTTCGGCGTCTAACCCCCAGGTGTTGCAAATCTTCTCAATAATCTCCGCATCAGCAGGCACGGCAGTATTGGCATTAGGTGGGGGGGTGTTGTGAATCTTGTCAGTTCTCTTATTGTCACGGGAGATTAGTGATCTAGCAACTCCCTCTGGTGTCGCGTCATTTCTGTGACGAAGATATGACACAAAGAAACCGCCAGTATCATTGTCTTCAGGCATGACACGTAATGCCATACCAAGGTCGATTTCACTTATTTCATCACCAAATTTGCGTCGACCCTCAGGGTCGAGATGACTATTGCTTAACCCCGGCAATCTCGGTAATTCTTCCTTGATTTCAATGGGTTCACCTTCTTCATCTAATATGTCCCACGAATTTAGACCCGGTCTGGAAACAAGGCCGGGGTAAACCTGCTCATTCTCAATTGGTATCAATTCCATCCACGGGCATTGTCTAATCACTTCAACTAGCACAGCTTCATTTTCTATTGGATCAAGAGAGCAAGTCGAGTAAACCATTCTTCCCCCTGGAACCAGTAATTGCGCTGCACGGCGAGTTATTTCAACTTGTAAAGAGAACATACTGCGTCCTTCTTTGGGCGACCAGTTCCACCATACAGGCCGGTTTTTTCTTGTAGTGGCAGAACCGGTACATGGCACATCGCAAAGGATAGCATCGAATCCCGGGGCAGGGATTCTAGCTAGATGGCGAGCATCGTGTTGAGTAATAATCATATTAGAAAGTCCGAGTCGGGCTCTGTTGGTAACTAACATATTCGATCTGCCAGAATGAGGTTCATTCGCTATTATCAAACTATCAGGCGAACTTTCAGCCAACTGTGTTGCCTTTGAACCCGGTGCTGCGCAGGTGTCAATGACCAAATCACCTTCCTTTGGCGCTAATAGGATAGGCGGTAACATACTGACGGCCTCTTGGCGAGTAATCAATCCACAGTCATGTAATAACTGTATCATTTTTTTCGATTCATCATCAGGTGCTTCACCACGTGGCCAAGGCATTTGCCAAGCCTCAAAATCTCGAATCCAACTAATTCGAACCCCCCCCATCTTTTCTATTCGAGAGCGAGCCCAATCGGTATTGGCATGATTCATAGTCAGCCTGAACGTTTCAGAAAGAGGGGTGGAGGCAAAGGAAAACCACTTGTCAGCATCACCGCCTATACTCCTGATAAGACCGAGTAAAGGCTTCTGCTTAATCTCGGATAAAGTCTCTTCATCAAAGGGCTTAACCATGGTCTCATTGGCAGACAAAATGTTTCCACTATTGGCACTTACGCTTGCGTTGTCTTCATCAGCCCTATCGGCATAGCCCTAACCATGTCGGCGAGTTTGGTGGAGTTCACCTTCCTCGGCGCCCTACTGATGATTGTATGGCCAATGTTTGAGAAAAAGGCAATACGCATCCGTTTCTTACCTTGGTTACCGGTTCTAACATTGGCAATTTTATTACTGGGGGAATATCGTGACGCATTCATTATGGCAAGTGATAATCCAAGGGTGAGTATGTATCTTCCTGAAGGAGCATCACTATCTGAAAAGATAGGAATGCCTTCATCGAATTGGGCTGGAGCAGTAGCCCACCTTCTGTTGGGAATGGGTATACACTTCGCATTCATCACTGAAACTAAAGCAGGTCTTTCCTTGCTGTCATTTGGTCAATCAGAAGAAAATAGCGAACGACTCCGTGGAATTCTAACCATGATGGCAGGCGTGGTTTGGTGCGTCTGTTTAATCGGATTGATTCCCGACGGTTCATTCGATTCAGGAAGTGGTCCAGATTCTCCAACTGGACATTTGATAATATCATTCGATGTCATACTCACTGTTGCGGCATTATTCATTTTCGGGTGGGGATTCGCAGGCGTGGTGATACTCTCTTTACGTCATTCACTGAGTGAAAATGCAGCAAAGCCTACTGCTGAGACATGGGGCTTGATGCATCCTATGGCAGGATTGACAATATGGATACCAATTGCAAGCATTGTATTTTTGTCGACAGTATCGAAATTCTCGCTGGATAATGATCCACTATTTTCACCACAAATACACTTCCTCATCACTCTTTCAGCACTGGCGATAGTCAGTGGCAGTATATTGCACTCAAGTCAATTATTTGAGTTAAAATTAGGTAGTGGCAAAGGTAGAGGTAAGGCACTTTCAGCAGGTATTGCCGGCGGAATAATTTGGATGTTTATCTCTACTGCACTTTTATTGACCAACGTAGATAGAGTTGGTGATGGTGCTGGCTTAGTCATAGTGACGATGTGGATAATTGCTGGCATTTGTTTATTCGGTTTACTCGGATTATTATTGCCTTTAGTCGGTCTTGACGCACGTGCTCGTCCTGAGGCATGGGGTTGGAGAATCGGTTTGATTCTAGCAGTTCCACTTTTATCCCTATATTCTGAATTAATGATTTATGCATTACCTGGCGTTTGGGGAGCATTGCTCTTGTCGATGATAAGCCCGTGGATACTCGAAGAGGATTCACCAATACAAAATAAAACACCTTTAATTTATAATCTGGGACTGCATGTTCTCTTACTCTCATTTTCCTTACTTACATCTCATGCTATATGGCTTGCAATTTCATTAACTTGGATACCAGTTATTTTGTTTAGAAGAGCCCTGAAAAGACAATTGAAGGCAGCAAAGAAATCTCAGAACCCTACTTGAAGCCTGAAAATCATTGGCAACTCTTATCAATGGTTCTGCTTGGATGGTGTTTAGGACTTCGGTCCTAGGATGGGGATCCTGATGGGAAGGGCATTTAGAGAAGGTGTAGAAGATAGTCGTAAGATAGATGCCACAGCACCAGTGAAAAGATGGCGTCCATTAGATCGATTAAGCGGATTAACCAACCGAACCAAGAACATCCAACAATCAATGGGGCCTCTAGTTGATGTCCCCGCAATGATTAGAATAGAGGATGAGAAATGGGTTTTCGAACGAATATCCGAAGAGGTAATTTCTCAACTAACTCATCGTTTAGTATTACACTCTCCACAAGGAATGAAAACAATTGGGGCTACTACCGATATCGCTACAGCGGTAAACGTAGCGAAAAAGATGGCACAAACAGAAGGAAAAATCGTGCTAATCGCACCGATTTAACTAATCAGAACAGGCCCATGAACCAAGAGATAACACCGTGGTTCAGGAAGTAGAAATATCCAGAGACAAGAATACATCCCATGTAAACTTGGAAGGGGGTAATTCTCCATGCATGCTCAGATTCTTCGTCGAAATATCGAATCAATCCAGCTGCTTGCTGGATACCTCCGTCCTTCTTCTTAGCCATGTGAATCAATTGCCCGAGAAGCCTTCCCCTTATCAACGCGCTGGGAAGTAATTAATGCGACAAATCTTGAATCAATCAGCCTGATTCCAAAACTCATTGATATCGCTTTCTTCAGTAAGAGGGCCGCGATGGCGGTCTATGATACGCCCATCATTGCCCACCAGTATCAATGTAGGTGTATTCTTAATGTCCAATTCTTGTGCGAGATTTACATTTACAGAAAATGGTGCATCTACTGTACTTCCTTCTTCACTATCGTTTACCTGTTGATGCCAATCTGATAATTTGTCGCTATCACCAGCATCAGTTGAAACGATGAGATAGGTTTGATCGGTAAGTAGATTATCGATTGCATGTATCGTTGAACGGCAATTATTACACCAAGATGCAGAGAAATGGAGTATGTAAGATGTACCTAGAAGGCTTTCTGATGAATAAGTAACTTGATCATCCCCTGTAATCGAAAATGCAGGAATCTTTTCAATCGAATCGGTTGATTCATCGGTGGTACAACCTGGTGAAAAAAGTAGTATGACTAAGAGAACCGAAAGAATATTTGTTGTTCTTTGCATATTTCGCCGAATCGAAGCGTATATACAATTCTTGCGTAAGATAGGGTATAGCAATGGAAGTTTGATAACTGTACAACCAAGTGTGATGATATGCGCAACGTAATGTACCTTGTTTTGCTTGTGTTGATTTTTGGTTTCTTTAGCACCACGACAAATGATTCACAACCCATTAGAGAATTAGCTGACACTCAGATTTGGTTTGCCGATACTGACAATGATGGCTATGATGGGGATGACGCTTGCCCCGATATAGCAGGAAATTCATCATTGGATCGTATCGGATGTCTTGATACTGACGGCGACGGTTATTCCGATGTGAATGAAACATGGAATCTCAGTGATGGAGCAGATGCATTTCCACTTACAAGTGCTGCTTGGAGTGATAGTGATGGAGATGGCTATGCCGACCAACCCAATCTTGACATCACCGATGATTGCCCATTGAGATATGGTAAGAGCCGGGAAATTTTATTCGGTTGTTCCGATATGGATTTAGATTGGATTCCGGATGTACTAGACAGTGATATTGACGGTGATGGTATTTCCAATGAAATGGAAGCAGCAGCATCACTCGTGCTGGAGTTTTATGATCCTTTGAATGCGAGTTCATTTCCAATTGATTCAGATTTCGATACTCTTCCTGATGCAATCGATGATGATGACGACAATGATGGTTGGCCAGATGGAGTTGAGCAAGACCGCGGTTCAGACCCTTTGGATGTAGAAAATACACCGCTGAACCAGTATTTCGGTGTTCAGACCGGATTTTTCTATCTGGGCGGATTCACAATTTCATCGGAATATGATGCTGAGGAGATAGAAATCTCTCTCTCTTGGATGATAGGAATAGTAACTGGTGAATTAGTAATTCCATTTCTGCTAATCCCACTCTATCTTTATTTTTTCATCTCAAGGAGGCGAAGATACAAAGATTTACGGACACAGATTAGTGGTTCTGAATCAATAAGTGAGGTTATATCATTAGAACTAGATGTGAATAAATTCATTGAAAATAGAAAAATAAACACGTTACACGGTTTGATTTTGCGAAATGCGATCGAAGAAGTAGAAAATAAAATACGGACAAAATCCTCTGGTTATTTTCAAGAAGAGGAATGAATAAATCTCATTCTTTGTCAGCCTAAATTAAAGTAATTGCAATCGATTAACGATTTTTAAGATAGTCTTCTCCATACCATGCCCATTGTTCCATAGTCCAACCATGTGGTAGCCCCTCTGGAGGTAACGGTGGAGTTGTTGGAGCAGTTATGATGACAGGAGGAGGAAGGGCGAACATAGCCTCTTGCTGCGCTAGCGAATGGACAAATGATTTCTGGTTTCTTTGTTTCTTAGTCATAGTAACTCCGATTAGAACTAGACCTATGATGGCAATAGCGGCAATGCCCCAAATAAGCATAGAAGGACTATCTTCGGCAATTTGTCGAGAAACATCCAGAGGGAAGGCATCATTTTCATTAGACCAGCCATCGCCGTCTGTATCAAGACATCCGATACGATCTTGACTAGAATCTCCTGCTTCATTAGGGCAATCATCTGAAAGATCAGTACCATTTTGATCAGGATGACCATCTCCATCACTATCTGACCAAAACCTATTGTCATCAGGGAATAAATCTAGACTATCACTCCAACCATCACCGTCTTTATCAGGGCAACCAAAGACATCTTCTGAAGAAAGGCCGAATAATCCTAAGCATGAATCAGGAGAATCACCAGTTACTGAATCGCCGAACCCATCTTTGTCTTCATCGATGTGTTGTGTTGAATCATTGGGAAGGTCATCTCCTGCATCAGACCATCCATCTCCATCCGAATCGAAACAACCAAACCTGTCTTCAGTAGAATATCCTTCTATATCGGGGCACGCATCAGCTTGTGTCCCTATTTCAGAGTCACCATAACCATCACCATCTCTATCGGCGTGTTGGGTAGGATCGTTTGTAAAAGCGTCTGCACCCGATTCAACATCCCATTGGAAGTTAGGGTCAGACCAGCCATCCCCATCTGTATCGAGACAACCATAACGATCTTTAGTCGAATTACCTATGACAGTAATACATTTGTCACCTTGAAATCCATCGGGTTCATCACCAAAACCGTCGCCATCAGTATCAGACCACTGGGTTGATTCGTCAGGGAATTTGTCAATGGTATTTGCATAGCCATCGCCATCACCATCGATGCAACCTATTTGGGCGCCGGAATCACTCGTGCCAACCGTCTTTGGACAATTGTCATTTACATCGAGGAATCCATCGTTATCATCGTCAAGATCCTCGGTTAAATCTTCACATCCGTCTTGGTCAAAATCATTGTACGCAGTGGACATGAAGGAAAGTGAACTCGTCGGGCACTCATCCGTATTTGTGGATGAAACAGTACATTCAATCGGGTTATCTCGGCCTTCAGCATCACAGATGAAGTCTCCATCATCATCCCAATCTTCTGTTAAATCTCTGCAACCATCGCCATCATAATCTGTGTCAGAGTCAGATATCCATGATAAGTTACCCCTGTGGCAACGGTCTAAAGCATCGGTAAGGCCATCATTATCATCATCAGAATCTTCAGAATCATCAATACAACCATCCGCGTCACGGTCGTTTAAATTAGATGAAACCCAATTTAATTCCCCTTTAGAACAGCGATCTAGAAGGTCGGTAATACCATCATTATCATCATCTTCATCACAAACATCACCGACTCCATCACTGTCATGATTCTCTTGATTGTAATTAGCGATGAAGGGGCAATTGTCATCATCATCTCCTACGCCATCGCCATCACTATCAGCAGACGGATCGATTCGAACAACTTCATCCTTGCCATTATCGACGTAGTATAGGTGACCATTAGGTCCGATTTCAAGACCCATTATACTACTCGCAGATGTTTGAATTTCACCTGCTTTAGAAGCTCCTTTTCCACCGGCTGCTAAGTCGTAAGCGATGATACTACCATCTCCATTTAGAGAAACAAATAGTTGGTCGCCTTCAAGAGCAATTCCAGTTGGGCGATTTAGTCCTGTGGCGAGCACTCCCCATTCCACACCGGTAATACGAGAGTATTCTTCCAGTACTTCCAATTGAGTAGAATCTCCCATGATATTTTGAGTATTGTAGGTTGAATCGTCAGTATTGACCCATAGAACTCGATTAGAACCAGGGTCTGCAATGTAAAGGATTCCGGAGTCCTTGTCGAGAATCATATGTCCAGGAACTCCGTAATAATGATTCATTTGAATCTCAGAATATCGTCGAACAATTCCATCGGAATGATCATCTTCACCTGTATCGTGGTCTATCTGAAAGTCATAGTAAACCAATTCGCCATAGTAACCATCATTGTACCAATAGGAATTACCGGAGTCATGTGCGATTCCAACACCGTACGGTGATTCATGATTCATGTCGATATGGCTACCTAGTAGACCGTTGCCATTATTCTGGTTCTCCATGGCAAAATGATCTAATGATGATGGCCACAGCGTAGGACCCATGAAATTATTTGGATCTCCTAATCCACAGTATGTATTTCGCGTTTCCTGAGCAGAACCCCATTGCCAATCAAATTCTGGATGATACGAACCAAATGAAATCGCACTGACCTCTTCGAGGAAATGGTTTCTATTCGAATCTTGACGATTTTGTGATATCTGATTCTCAAGGCCAGTGTTTTGGACGATGGTTATACTGTCTGTGGCCCTATTTGCAATCCACAATTCGTTCGCACGACCTGGGTGGAACTCAAGGTCTCTGGGGTCGGATAAATCGTCGGAAGAATCTGCGATTACCACCTCTTCGAAAACAGTGCCAAATTGAGATACAGCAGCGGTTTCTCCAGACGCTAGAACTTGAGCTGGTGCATAGAATAGCAAGATGCTTAGAATGACTATGCACACCCTCCTGTTACCCATGCTACTCGACAACAACTCGACCCTTTTGATTTCTTGCCATTGCTGTTAATCATAAACATTGATTGAAATACATCATTGCAAAGCAACTGTTGTGCAAGAACTTAATCGCTTCGTTCAAGAACTACAATCCATACATATCGTTGGTGCGAGTCTGAAGTCAGAAAGACCTTCAAATAGAGCATTTATTGATACAGCTGGGCGTGGTTGGAGGATGGTGCCAGTGCATTCAAATTATGCAGGTTCAACCCTTTCAGGCTGGCCCATCCGTCAGCATTGTGATTTTACTACTTCTCCTGAAATATTGGTTTTTTTCCTTTCACCATCAGCTTCGCTTAGTCTTCTAAAATCCATACTGCTTCAAACCGATAGTCGCCCTTTCATTTGGCTTCAACCAGGAGCAGAGAACGAAGACGTAACCACATTCCTCAACAACGCTTCATGGCCTTACAGTTCAGAGCAATGCTTGGTTGTCAATATCATTGAAAATGATTTGAAATGTTCTAATCCTCTACCTGAGTACCCTTGGTTTTTACAAACCACTTCTCCAGAAATGGATGGCTGTTCAAAATGGCAGAGGTTTGAATTTGGAGAGGAGTTTGTGAATCATAATCAAGTCGAATGGATTGGAGATTTATCAGATTTAGAACAGAGTGAAGATGTAATTCCTCGCTATATTCGTAACCTGCAGGCTGATGATGAATCCCTGTACCAAACGGGAGTACGTCTTTCGAATTGATTAATAACAGGCTAAAACATTAGCCATAATTTTCTCATCAGTATGTTAGTTGAACATCTGAACTGGTTGCAAGTTTGATTACTCCAGGCGGGCCACTCCACGCGATTTTGTCATCCGCTATGTTTAGTGCACCATCGCCTTCACTGTGTCCAAGCGTTGCTTTTACTGAACCAAATGAGCAATAAAGTACGGCATTTTCAAAGATTTTGTTTAACATATCTGAAACCATTGTAGAATCGGGACCCATCTCTCTGTTTAATTCTCCGATGTATTCGCCATCAAGTAATCTAGTTCCAGATGCTGCGAAGAATACACTAACTTCATGTCCATCATCAATCGCTTGTGCAGCACAAGAAATTCCTACTATCGTCTTAAACGGATCATTCTTTGGTTCGGACACGAATTTTATGAAAACACTTTTCGTCATGATTCTCCCATCATTCGAGACTGAATAATCATTTCACTGTCTTGAAGAGAATTGACTCTTATTGCAGACGGTAGTGTCTGTATCGACTCACTGAATCCCCTTTGTATCGGAAAATAAAATGCAAAGGGTTTTCGGATGACCCCTTGTATTCTATCCGAGTTGATTATATCTAACATCGAGCGGGAATGACATATGGGTGAATCATTGCA